>CDZJ01014906.1_pt1 | contig 84392 bp, 80 predicted proteins | sample 557391 | NCBI WGS metagenome assembly CDZJ01 (sample SAMEA3182111, study PRJEB8094) | gut metagenome | biome: human; feature: gut; material: Stool; isolation source: human stools | place: Canada | collected 2013-05-07 | reverse complement strand
GTCAGCAGATAATCGTCCTCGGCCTTGTGGCGGGCCGGGGCTTTCTTATTCTTCGCCAGCTTCTCCTGCACCCGGTCAAAGAGGTCTTGGGGGACGATGGCGGGAATACCGTCTGGCACCACAATGTCCCGGTAGGTGTACTCCCCGATATAGCGTCGGTTGTTCAGAAGGTGCTGGACGCTGTTATAGGTCATTTTCTGGCCCCGTGTGTTCTTCACGCCCTGCTCGTTGAGCCAATCCCGGATAGCCGTCATGGTGGCCCCCTCGTCGTAACGCTGGAACGCCTCACGAACAAAGGGGGCGGTGAGTGGGTCAAGCTGGAAGCACTGGTCGCTGTCGATCTGATAGCCGATGGGCAGGGTACCGCCGTTGTACTTGGATTTTAGGGCGTTCTCCGTCATGCCCCGGACAACCTTCTCGGACAGGTCGGCGGAGTAGTATTCGGCGTAGCCCTCCAACACGCTTTCCAAAATGATACCCTCGGCCCCGTCGGAAATGACCTCGGTGGCGGACACCACCTTGACCCCGTTCTTTTTCAGGGCGGCCTTGTAGCGGGCGCTGTCGTAGCGGTTGCGGGCAAACCTGTCCAGTTTCCAGACGATAATCATATCGAACAGGTGCTTGCCGCTGTCCTTAATCATGTTCTGAAATTCTGGGCGGTTGTCGGTCTTGGCGGAAAAGGCCCGATCTATGTAGTGGCGCAGAATGGTGATACCGTTCTTCTTGGCAAAGGCAGTACACTCCCGGATTTGGCCCTCGATACTTTCTTCCCGCTGATTATCGGAGGAATAGCGGGCATAGATAACAGCTTTCATTGTTATTCCCCCTCAAAGTATTCAAAACCTGCCAAACTCTCCATATCTTTAATAAGTTTATGGAAAGATTCTTCTCCTTCAAGATAGAGGTCGTTATAATAGATTGGCTTTCCAAATAAAACCTTGGCGGCCCTCTTAATCCTGCCCCAAAGAGTATTGTAATTGTGATCGTATCTGGAATCTTGAACCGAAATGTTATAATTGATGTCGCCATCTTCCCAAACAGTCTTTTCAATGACGAGCATACAACATTTGCAGTCACAGGGTAATACAAGCATGTTGCTTTTTTCTTTCATGCCTCGCCCTCCATCATGCGGAACAGGGTTTCTTTCAGCTTCTCATTCATGGGTGACTGCGGGTCAAAGCACATTTCTATGAAGCGGCGCATTTCCTCACGCTCCGGGGCGGCCTTGGGCTTAAACTCGTATGTCACCCCTTGAGGCTTGTCCGTCCGGGCAAAGATATAATCCAGCGACACATCAAAATAGTCGGCGTAGCGGCGGAACAACTCCACGGGCGGAGTGGACTGACCGTTTTCGTAGCGGTTGATGCTGGACTGTGTGGAACCGATGGCCTCCGCCATTTTCACCTGTGAAATGCCGATACTCTCCCGTAGGGCTTTCAGCCGTTTACCCACTTCTTTCAAATTACGACCTCCTATTCGGGTTGATTTTATTATAACCCAGTTTGTCGAAAATTGCAACCCGAAAACACGATTTTTCCCAATACGTTTTCTCCCGTCCCGGCCCGCAGGCCGAGTAAAGAAGCGGCGTAGATCAGCCCGTGGGGTGGGCTGGTCTGCGCCGCTTCTTTGGGTTTCGGAGGGGTGGGGACGTGGGCGCAGAAATGCGGTCTTTGGCCACACTCCGACAAAACCAGGGGTTTCCAAAGGGGAATCTTCCTCCCCTTTGGCACACGACCTTGCTTGCAAGGTGTAGTGTGTTATACCTGCTGGCGCGGCTGGCGGGGGCAGCGGGGGGCGGTGCGATATGCACCCCGCTGCCATCGCCAGGAAAACAGGCGGATTTTTTGTGACTGGGAGGGAACAAAAAGCCCGTCTGTTTTCAGAGAGCGGCGGCAGGTATACAAGCCCCCGTCCCTCGTCTTTCGTCTCCCGCAGTGCTGAGACAAAGTGGGGCTGTTGACAAATCCCATGTATCACTGGAAATATGATATAATAATGAAAAAAGAGCAGTGGGGGGATGGGAATGCAACTGAAACTGCACATGGTAACGATAGAAGATCTGGTCCCAGAGGGACATTTTTTGAGAAAACTAGAAGCCACGCTGGACTTGTCCTTCATCCATGAAGAAACAGCCCATCTGTACAACCGCAAATACGGCCGCCCACCCATCGCCCCTGTTGTGCTGGTAAAATATCTGCTGGTAGGATATCTGTATGGGATCCCATCGGAACGGCAGATCGAACAGCGTATCCAGACGGATGTGGCCCTGCGGTGGTATCTGGGTCTGGATCTGTTTGACCGGGTACCGGACCACAGCACCATCTCTCAACTGCGCCGTCGCAAGCCTTCTTTCCGCAAAATATTCCGGCGGCTGTTTGAGGAAGTGGTGCGTCAGTGCATCGGGAAAGGTCTGGCCAGCGGGCGGCTGGCAGCCACCGACTCCACCCATGTAAAGGCCAATGCCTCCCGGGCGTCGGAGCATCTGGTGGAAATTCCGGAGGAACCGGGCGTATACTGGGAACGGTTGGACAGCTACGAGGAAGAAGGACTGCAGGAACTGGAGAAACGGACCGGACACCGCCGGAAGAAGCGGACAAAGCAGATCAAGCGGGACAGCCGCCGCAGCCACAAGCGGGTGAGCCGGACGGATCCGGAGGCAGGCCACATGAAACGGCCGGGGAAACCAGAGGGCCAGTACTACCTGAGCCACCAGACCTTGGACACGGACCACGGTGTGATCCTGGGCGTGACAGTAACACCGGGTGATGTGCATGATTCCGTGCCATACCTGGACCATCTGGAGCAGATCCATCGGGATGTTCTCCCTATCCAGGCAGCCACAGCGGACGCCGCTTACGATTTCCCTCTGGCTCACCGTGTGCTGGAGGAGCAGGGAATCTCCTTTTATGTCAGGCCGCAGCCTTCTGCTGACAGGACTAAGGCGGAATTCAAACGGGATGCCTTTTCTTATGATGCGGAGAAAGATGTTTATCAATGCCCCAATGGGAAAGAGCTTCGCGTGAAGGGGCTGTACCGCAGCGCCAGCGGTGTGTACTGGGAGTATTGGGCGGACCGCAGAGACTGCCGGAGCTGTCCTTTCCGGGAGAAATGTTTGAGCGAAAATGATAAACGCGGCGCGCGAAGGCTGCTGGACACCTACTTCCGTCCCACGGTTCGACGGCATCTTGCCCGGCAAAACGAGCCGGACTATCTGGAAGCGCTGCGCAAGCGGCAGATCTGGTGCGAGGACACGTTTGCCGCTCAGAAGTGGGGGCATAACTTAACACGCGTCTTGCGGCGAGGTTTAGAGGCAGCGGAGGACCACTGCCTCCTCTCGGCGACCGCTTTGAACTTAAAAAGGATGATAAGATGTATGGGATGACGCCGATGGGCGTCTTTTTTACTGCCATTTTTCCGCTCGAAATAAATGAACAGGCACTTTGTCAACAGCCCCATGTTGTCCCAAAGCTACGGAACGCCATTCCCCAAAGCCCAAAAGGGCGGGCAAGCACCCTTGGGGCTTGCCCGCCTTGGGTGCCCATCAGCAAAGACAGGCGGGGCTGTCAACAGCGGCTCAAAAAATGCGCTGTTCAACTTGATTGTTGACTGGTTCGGCTGACTTTGCTACATTTTCTTTTCATTTTTGGAGTTGTAAAAAGAAAAATAAAGATTAGCAATCCCTCGTAATATTGAAAGCAAGATATTCAATGTAAGGTAGATTTCAATACCCAGCATCCCGACACCGACTGCCATATGCAAACCTACCCCTTTCAAAAAAAGATAGAGAAAGATGAGCAACAATAAAAAGATCTCCGAAAATAGAGAGTGTGAAAACTGAATATGAAGTCCTTGATACAATGTAACGGGCTTTTTATATAAGACTTTGTCTGTCTCAATCGTCTTTAGTAACTCAACATTATCTCCACTGCTTGTGAGCAATAGAGTTATGAGCATAACTGTAAAGCCGATAAGAATTGAAATAGCAGTTGGCAACAGTTCCGATAAACCATCAAGAGCAATGAAAATTTTCCCACTATTGAAATACATAAATGAGCATACCACAGAAATCAAGAATGGAACGGCAATCTCAAAAATCACTTCGTTTTTTCGTATGGAAAAATAGTAATCCTTTATTGGAATTAGCCATTCCATATATATGTATTTCCCTAATCCGCCTTGCGATTTGCGTTTCATTCGGTAACACCCATTACTTCTTCAATTTTTACAAAAATAGAGTACGAATCCACGATACCATTAGGAGTTAGATCAACAGTGACTTCCTCAACTCGTTTTCCTTTCAACGAATCAATCATCACACTCATTTTGTTGATGTCCTTACCATAGAGGCGAATCCTACTTACCTTTGAACCTTCAGTAGTCAGAGAAAGGAATGTTTGCTTTATCGCCCGTTTAGGCAGGCTTTGTCTTGGCTTTGACTTCAAGGTTATTACCAAGTCATCTTGAGAGTTTGCATCAACGTCCATTAGGCCAAGGTACTTGCTGCCCAGAACCTTCTTTTCCACAAACAATTCTGCAACAGAAACCCTATCAGCGGCCTCCAGTGCTGTTAAAAAATCTTCAGGGGGAATAATACTCGCCCACAGATAAAAGTTGTCGGTTATCCCTTCCTGAGCCAAAAAAGTGTGAAGCAATTTGTTGAAATATTTTACTACGCCACCCATCGTAACTCCATTGCGGCGATCTTCAAAAATCGTAAATGCCTCATTGCCATCAATACGCATACACATATGAGTCAATTCTTTATCACCCTCATAAAGCTGTTTGTCTGTAGGGCGCTCAGACCCATCTGTGCTTGACATATAGTCTGGGGAATGGTTGTACTTGCAAGACTTGAAAACAATCTTAAACAAATGTAAGCCTTGCTTGGTTTCATCTCTTATACTTGATAGCGCTACTGCCTTGTTGTTTTTTTCATCTCTGAATAATTTTTCATCAGCAGGTAGTCCCTGCACATAACTCAAAAAGCGACAAAACAGTGGAGCATCAAAGAAATGATTATCCCCAGAAACAAACTCGATACCCCAATAACTCAGCTTTCTCTTTTGTACACTCATTTTCTTTCACCTCTACTATTTATGCGTCATTGCCATAAAGAGATCGGCGAATGGCATCCCGATATACATTGCCGTCCGGCAGGTTCATCGAAGAAAACGCCTCTTGTACTTTGTAAACTGTTGTACAGTGTTCTTCTAAAATGCCAAGGGGCGTGATGGTGCCATCTTCACGAGGCGTGCCGCTCAAATGATCGTAGGCAAGAAAATGAATGGATGCTGGCTGTGTTGGAAAACGGGGGACGCGATCTTTCCCTCCCAATCTATTTAGTACACGATCGTAGACTGGCTTGGGACACACGAAAAACAATCCTGTCCTGCACAAATCTTCACGCTGTAAGACTTGTCCCTTATAGATTAGCTGGGGAATAATCCGCTTTGAAACATTTTCCCAATTTAAGCCTACTGTGTCATCGGTAATTCTGCGTCCATCTAAGAGAGCTGACCGAGCTTCACGATAGTTGCCCGTTGTATCTATCGTTTGCACCTCGATAGCAGTAAACTCGACAAGTTCACCCTCACTGTCCAAACGCGCAAGTACCCAATCCACAAAGTAGGAGCCTGTTCCAGCCCTCTGGGGCAAGCGTAATTCTCCACCCCATCCGTGCCCAAATACTGCGATTGCCCCATTTTCAATTTTCGCTTTTTCAACTGCTGCGCGTCCTGAATACAATCCAAATTCATTTTCAAAGGCTTGTTGTGCCACTAAATGAAGCATTTTGTAGTTCTCGGCATATATGCGGTTTGGGCAACAAATCACATTAGGGGAGCCCGCGGTTTTCTGCCGCACAGAACAAACACCAGAAATCACACGGTCACGAGATAAGACTTTGGTACATTGTGAGCCTAAGAACGGGCATATTTGCCGTTCTGCCGCAGCAATGGCTTCATCTGAACGATCTTCTGCGCGATAGCCAAAGAATTCCGAAATATATCCTGCCATTTACTTCCCCTCCTGTAAAATTGATTTTAGAGCAAGACCGACTGCTTCAGCCAATAAGGGTGGTACAGCATTACCAACTTGCGCAAACTGCTGTACTTGCGTTCCCGTAAAAATAAAATGGTCTGGAAACGACTGAATACGCGCTGCTTCTCGAACAGTAAAAGAGCGATCTTGATTGTAGTGAAAATATGCTCCCCAATGAGGATCACATTTTGTTAAAATGGTTGAGGCCAAACCGTCCGGCATAACACGGCCATATCGTTTGGTATGATCTGATTTTCTTGCTCGTTTCATGCCTGTTGGGAGTAGTTCGTCGGGAATATCTGTCCAGTTTCCACCCGGTTTAATATACTTCAACCTGGCTTGGTTTTCTTTTGATAGACGGGGAGCTTCATGATTATATATCCCTGTGCTGCCAATTCTGGCTCTCCGTTGATAATCACAAGTAGGAGGACAGAAATATTCCTTTATAGCTGCACCTCTTTCTCCGCATTTTAGTGGCGGCAAATCACCAATCGCTTCTTGTACGGTTGTGAATTTGGCAGAGGCTTTAGCTGTAGGCATCTTTACAAGCGGTTGTCCTTCAAAAGTTGTAGTGAAGTTTGGCCTGATGGGAGCATGAAAAATAGGTTCTGGAAATGCCAAAGTAGGCAAGTTTTTTCCGCGCAACCCAAGAATGATTGTCCTCCAACGCATCTGTGGAACACCATAATAGGCTGCACCCAAAATACGAACATCGGCACCGTACCCCAATTCAGCCAAGGCATCTAAAATTGCGTGAAGCGTTGCGCCGTGTTCAAAGGACACAAGCCCCGGAACATTCTCAATGAGTATTGCCTTTGGAGCAAATGCATCCACAAAGCGCAGATATTCCTTAAACAGATGATTTCGCTGATCGAGAACACTGCGAACAGGTGCATTTATTGAAAAGCCTTGACATGGCGGGCCACCAGCAAGCAAATCCAATTCTTCTCGCTCAATTCCCAACTCTTTTCGTATTTCATTTGCATCAAGACTACGAATATCAGCAGTCAGAACTTTTGCTGATGAGTGATTCTTTTTATATGTTTGCGCATAGACAGGCATGATTTCCGATGCGAATAGACTGTGAAAGCCAGCTTCTGATAAGCCTTCAGAAAGCCCACCCGCACCTGCAAATAGGTCTATCATTGTAAGATTATTGTTTGTCATCTCTTGCCCTCGCTTTTGCTGTGTTATCTTTTGTCGGCTTTTTGGCATTTTCAGGTATAATCCAAATCCGGCTCAAGCGTGTCGCCCCTGCAATTCGATTTTCTTTACATAGAATTTGAACCTGTCTGGCAGTTACACCCCATTTTTCGGCGGCCTCTTGAACCGTTATATATCCGTTCACTCTGTCACACCTCATGCATAATTTCATATGTCTATACAACTCCAATAATAGTATATTCGTTTAAGCGAAATTAGGCAAGTCCTTTTCTTCAAAATATGAAAAGTTGTTTTCCACCTTTAAAAATATTTTTGAATTATAGGAACATTCAGTGTATACTTGTGTCGTAAATAGTTAGATGGATTGATTTTGAAAGGAGGTTTTGCATAATGCCATCTGTCTACAAATTCCCCTACGACACCAATCTCCGCTATCTGCCCCTTGTCTATCTCCTGCCGCCCGATCTGCTTGCGGGCTGTCCCACCCTCCGCAAGCTGCCCCGCAGCATGGGCGGGCTGAACGCTTCCCCTGAGTGGGCCGAGGCCATTCAGAGCGATGCCTTTCTAAAGGAGATCATGGACGCCGCCGCTGCGCTGGCCTTTCCCCACTTCGGCTTCGGCGGCTGGAAAGAGCATTACACGGGCTATTTCCCGGTGTGGCGCTTGTCCTACTCGCTGCCCCTGTGGGCAAAGGGCGTGGAACGGGAGACAGGCTGGGGCCTGCAAGCGATGTTCCGTCTGCCGCCCGACTTTGAAATACCCTTCTTTGACCCGGAGTATGTGCGGGCGCTGTTTGAAGCGGTGGTGAAACAGGCCATCGAGGAACAGGGCTGGCGGCCCATGCTGGAAGCGGTGCGGGAAATGCCCTGTGACGAGGATTTTGAGCCGTGGGACACCAACGCCCGGAAAGATTTCCTCCGCAAGTGGTATCACACACGCTCCAAAAAGGTTCAGACGGTTTCATTGGAAGAGCTAATGGAGAGCGGCGAGGACGACAGCATTTTCTATCTGCCCGACCCATCCCAAAATGTGGAGGACTATGTGATCGCCAAGGACTTTGTGGAGCGGTTCCTTACCACCCTCCCGGAACGGGACAGGCAGATCGTTCAGCTCCGTCAGGTCGGATATACCTATGTGGAAATTGCGGACGCTCTGGGGTACGGCAACCACAGCGGGGTCATCAAACGGATCGAGGCCGTGAAAAAGAAGTATCGGGACTATCAGCGCAAAGCGTAAGCCACGCAGTCAGAAATGACGGGCGTGGCTTTTTTGCGCTCAAAAATCAAAAGAAAGAGGTGTTTATCTTTAACATGAAAAATTTACCGCCTGTGGAACGGCGGGCGGACGGCTCCCTGTACCGCATGGACGGCAAGCAGCGGCGGGAGACGGTGCGGCTCATCAAGGGCCTGTGCAGCTACTACGACAATGGAAATTGCCTGTATCTGGACAGGGGCGAGGCGGTCACTTGCCCCCAGAGCAATTCTTATTCCGTCTGCTGCAAGTTCTTCCGCCATGTGCTGCTGAAAGATCAGGAAGGGAAAGGATTGGAAGCTGGGATTTTCCAGCGGGAGGCGTTGAAACGGTGCGCCGTCTGCGGCAAGCCCTTTTCCTCCACCTCCAACAGTGCCAAATACTGCGGGGACTGCAAAGCGGCGGTTCAGCGGCAGCAAAAGGCCGCATACGCCCGCCGCAAACGGGCGGAGCGTGGAAAAGTAGAGGCTGAAAAAGGCTGGTAAATCAGGGCTTTTCAGCCCTCAAACAGACAAGTCAATCCGTTATCATTCACCCCCCCCGGAAACGGGGTTCTATTTTTCTACACAGGAGGTTTTATGGCACAAAAAGCACAGCACGCAATTTTACGCTTCGCCAAGCACAAGGCGGGGCCAGCCGGGGCGCTGGAAGCCCACCATGAGCGGACAAAGGAACAGTACGCCAGCAATCCAGACATTGACAAGAGCAGAAGCAAGGACAATTTTCACATTGTCCAACCCACGCAGAAATACCGCAAGGAGATCGACAGCCGCATCAAGGCGGCGGGGTGCAAGACCCGCAGGGACAGCACCATGTTTGTGGACACTCTCATCACTGCCAGCCCGGAGTTCTTCACGGGCAGGAGCAAGCAGGAGGTGCAAGCCTACTTCACCGAGGCGGCGGCCTTCATGGAAAAGAAGGTCGGTAAGGACAATATCTTCTCCGCTGTGGTACACATGGACGAGAAAACGCCTCACCTTCATCTCTGTTTTACCCCCATCACGGAGGACGGGCGGCTGTCCGCCAAAGAGATTTTGGGCAACCGGGCGCAGCTTTCCAAATGGCAGGACGAGTTCCACGCCCACATGAAAAAGGCGTTTCCCATTCTCAAACGGGGCGAGAGCGCCCTTGTAACCCGGCGCAAGCACATCCCAACTTGGCTGTTCAAGCAGTCGGTAGATCTTATCAAGCAGCAGCGGGCCATTGAAAAGGCGGTGTCCGATATCGGCATGATGAACGCCGGGAAGAAGCGGGACGAGATTCTGGCGCTGGTGGGGCCATACTTCGCCCGGTTGGAGGGACATTTGGGGCAGGTGAAAAAGTATCAGGCCACCATCGACTATCTGACGCAGGAGAACGAGGGCCTGAAAGAAAAGGTTCGGGACGAGAGCGGGATCAAGAAACAGCTTGAGGCCGCAAAACTGAAACAGGAAAATGAGCAGCTTCGGCGGTTTGTGCAGAGCATCCCACCGGAGCTGCTTCGCACTTTGCGGGAACAGCAGCGCCGTCCCAACGAGCAGCAGCGGTAAGCAGGACACAAATTTGGAGAAATACGGAGGTACATTTGGGAAGAAAGAAAAAGCTGATCAACAACACCGATATTCCCCAGCACAGCATTGAGGCAATCGCCCGGTGCATTATGCCGGATATTCTGGCTTTCTATGAGAGCGAGGAGGGCCAGCGGGAATTTGCCGAATGGAAGAAGCAGCGGGAAGCGGAACAGCAGGAGGTCAAAGCAAAATAAGGACAGAAAGGGCGGGCGCACCGTGAACACGGCTGCGCCCGCCCTTTTTGCGTTTATGGGGTCTGCTTCTTTTTCCTTGGGCCTCTCGGCTTGGAGGTCGGCTTGCGCTCCAATCCGTTGCGGAAATGGGTGGCTTCGTAGCGGTCAAAGAAAACAATAAATCCGAACCCGTCCCCAATGGGGAATAGGTTCGGATTATATTGGTTTGGTGCGGCTGGCGGGAGTCGAACCCGCACGCCCATACGGACACAAGCACCTCAAGCTTGCCAGTCTACCAGTTCCAGCACAGCCGCAGATCACAGCAACTCAACAAGCTGCCTGATTATTATATTGCGTTTGGCCCTGTTTGTCAACTCAATTTTTTCTCCCGCACGCAAAAAAACAGCGAAAAAAGTGTTGACACCGGGGACATCCTATGGTAATATATTTCTTGCGCTGAACGGCGCAAAACCACTTGCGCGAGTGGTGGAATTGGTAGACTCGCTGGCTTCAGGTGCCAGTGTTCGCAAGGACGTGCGGGTTCGACTCCCGCCTCGCGCACCACGCCGGAGCAAAGTCCGCTTTGCTCCGGCTTTTTTTATGCCCGCGGCAAAAACACACGCCGTCCGTCATCTTTCGAGATTTTGTGGCTTTTGTAAAAATGGGACATCCCCCCTTGACTTTTAAGGGTTATGTTGTATAATAAAAGGCAGCAGAAATCCAGAAATAACCTTATAACTTTATAACGTGCATTGTGCCCCTGCGCCTGGGACCCGGGCAGGCGCAGGGATGAGGGAATTCCGGTGAGACTCCGGAGCTATTCCGTATCCGTGTGTGCATGAGGCTGTTGTTCGCGGCGTGAGCCGGCCATTGGGAGGACCCCGAGAAGGTGGAGCAGCAGACGTGGGCCCCTGTGCCGGGGCCCGGAAGCATAAGCCGGTAGACCTACAGTGTTCGAGACCGCGTCCGCGTTGTGCGGGTGCGGAGATTGTCTACGGGAACAAACGGCCGTGACGAATGGAAGTACATTCGTCACGGCCGTTTTCTATTTTTCGGGCGTGGCCCGCGGCTTTCTAGGGGCCGCCGGAGCGCCGGTGCACCTTGCAAATTCAATAGAGAAAGGAGACATGCCCACAGATCAACTGCGATCCCGTTCCAACCAAACTATATGTGAAAGGAAGGGTAACATGCAAACGAAACTGAACCTGAGAAAAGTCCTCGCCCTGGGCGCCACCCTGGCTATGCTGGCCACCAGCGCCCTCGCCTCCTCCACCAGCTCCTGGCCCGTCTACGGCGGGAACGCCAACCACAACAGCGTGGTCAGCGGTGCGCCCACATCCATCGCCACCGGCTATCCCAAGCAGCTCAACCTCACCAGCACCACCGGCTGGGACGGTGTGGACAACGTGCCCGTCATGCAGACCGTGGACGGCGTGACCTACGCCTATGTGCTCTTTGACGGCTACGGCACCAACGGCGCCCAGGTGGTGAAGGTGAACTGCGCCACCGGCGGAGAGGTTTGGCGCACCACTGCCCAGCAGACCCCCGGTTCCCTCAACGCCAAGAGCGGCTTCCAGCTCTCCACCCCCTATCTGGACGACAGCACCGGCACCCTCTATGTGGGCGTGATCAGCGCCTACACCTATGATCCCGACACCGACGAATACCTCCAGAACAGCAAGAGCAAGATCCTGGCGCTCACCAACCTGGATGCGGCCCAGCCCACCGTGAGCGAAGTGCTGATCAACATCGACGGCCAGATCAACACCCCCATCGTCAAGTACGGCAGTTACATCTACTTCGGCACCTGGCCCGGCGGCTCCAACGCGGGCAAGTACTACCAGGTGGACGTGAGCACCACCAGCTATACCTATAAGACCTTCACCCCTGAGAGCTACGGCTTCTACTGGGCCGGGGCCGTGTCCGACGGCACCAATATCTACTTCGGCAGCGACAACGGCAAACTGTACTGGCGCAAAGCCGGCACCAATTTTGACTCTTCCTCTGCTGGCGGTGTGCTGGACCTGACTACCGCCGCAAAGGGCGCATCCGACGCGGGCAACGTCCGCTCCACCGTCATGCTGGACGGCGATAAGCTGTACTTCACCAGCCAGGGCGGCTACCTCTGGTGCTGCTCCTTTGATGAAAATGACGAGGCGCTCTCCATTCAGTGGAAGGTGTCCCTGGATGGCACCTCCACCTCCACCCCCACCCTGGTGAAGACGACCAGCGGCACTACCACCACCGTCGATATCTACACCGGGTACTACTCCGGCTTCAACGCCGGCGGCGTCCAGGTGACCTCCTTCACTCAGGGGAGCGCCCCCACCGACAGCAGCGTGGCCACCATCGCCACCGGCTTCCCGGTCCAGTGCTCCATCCTGTACAGCGACGGCTATGTGTACTTCAACACCAACTCCGGCACCGGCTGCGGCTTCTGCTACCCCGCCAGCGGCCGGAACCTGACCGCCACCAGCGGTTACGCCTGGAAGACCGCCAACGACACCTACGCCCTGGGCGGCATGGCCTGTGACAACGGCTACCTCGTCTTCGGCAACGATAAGAATCACCTGTACGTGGTGAAATAATCCCAGGGACCGTCGCCGGGGCGGGTGACCGCCCCGGCGACGGATTTTCCCATATTCTAGAGAGGTGAAGGAATTGATGAAAAGGCGCCTGCTGTCCCTGTTCCTGGCCCTGACCCTGCTCCTGTCCCTGTGCGTCCCCACCGCCTGGGCCCTGGAGCCTACAAGCGAGCAAATCAAGTTTGTCATCGACCTGACCGGCTATACCGGTGAGATCACGAATAGACTTCAATATACGCCCTCTGGTTCGAGCTCACCCACTCCGATCAGCATCACTCCCGGCCAGAAAAACGAATTCTTCGTGGAGAGTGGCGGTGCTTTTGAGAATACGAAGCTTTACTTGGCCACTGCACCGGCTAGATGGACCGTGTCGGTCACCGGCCTGGCGGATTGGAACGAATATCTCGTAGGGGCTACCCTGTATTTTAACAAAAATACATCCAGCTCTAGCAATCGAATATTTCGGACCTCGGAAAATTTTTTGCAATTTTTTGGCCGTTCAATAGATAAAATACTGGGGCCGGGAAATTGGGGCTCTGGCGGTCAGACCGTCGTGATCACCCCGGTCTTTCCCACGAGCCAATATTCTCTCACCGTAGGCTCCAGTGACGAGAACAAGGGTACTGTCTCCGCCACCGTTGTGGAAACCGACATCTATGAGCTTCGGGCCACGGCCGGCGAGGGCTACTCCTTTGACTACTGGCGCAGCAGCGCCTACGACGCATATCCCGACGACCCGGTGTATCAGATCCGGGAGAACCCCTATACCACCCCGGAGCTGACCCAGGATGCGCGCTACACCGCCTATTTCCGGAAGAGCCATATTCCCACCGTGTCCGCCTCTCCGGCGGAGGCGGGGACCGTGTCGGCGGAGCAGGTGCACGACGACACCTGGAAGCTGACCGCCTCCAACAACGGCGCAACGGACTATGTCTTCCAGTGCTGGAACCGGGACGGCTATGCCCAGAACGACCCGGTGTACCGGCTGACCAGTCCGACAGCGGAGGTGACCCTGGACGGGGACGCGGCCTACACCGCCTACTACGTCCCCCAGCAGGTCACCGGCGTGGCCATCACAGGGGCCGGCCGGGGCTCCAGGGGCTCCGCCGCCGGGGACCTCCCCATCTATGCGGGGACCCGCGTCACCGTGTCTGTCCGGATCGAGGACAACTCTCCCTGGCATTTGAGAAACAGCCATTTGGCGGTGTACGCCGGGGATCAGGCCGCCGTGGAGGCCGGGAGCGCCGCCCTCCTGGCCCAGAAGGACAGCGGACAGGTTGGGCTGGGCAGTACCATTTCCGTGGCGGTGTGGCCCCAGGGGGTGGAGCAGATCACCGCCGTGGCCTGGACCGACGGCTGTGAGAAGCACTACGACACCATGGCCGTGAAGACCGCCTCCGCCGGGGACGCGCTGGACCTCACCTGGCTCTCCTCCCCCCAGGCGTACCGCACCTCCGCCGGCTCCGCCACCAGCCACCCCGCCTTCTTCGATGTGGCGGCCTTCGTGGACCGGCAGACCGGGCAGCCCGCCCTCTACGCCGCCGGCATCGGCGGCGTGTTCGAGTTGGACTACGGCGGCAAGACCGATATGGTCCCCATGGCCGGCATGGAGGACCTGGGCAGCGGCGGGGACAACATGTCCGTAAGCTCCTACGCTCTGGCGGTGGGGGGCCCCGACGCGGGGGATCTGACCGCGCTGGTAAAGAAAGTCACCACCACAGGTTCCGGCATGGACAGCACCGTCACCTTCTCCTATGAGCTGCGCCGGTACGACGCTTCTCAGGGGGCCTGGGCCGTGGTGGAGGGCTCCCGGATGGCCAACGAGGCGCTGTATCCCGATCTCATCGGTATGAACGTCTACGCCCTGGTGCTGGACGGAGACGACGTGTGGACCGACAAGGCCCACTGGGACGGCGCCGCCTGGACGGCCCATGGCTATCACTTCACCGCCTTTTTCAAGGCGGGGGACGGCGCCGCCTATGCCATCGCCAGGAACGCGGACTATACCTATTCCTCCTACCGCTATGACGGCGCCGCCTGGACCAGGCTGGACGACCTGCCCGGCGCTCTGGTCAGCGCCTCCTCCGGCGGGAAGCTGCTGGTGGGCCTGGGGACCCGGCAGTATGACGGCGCTTATCCGGAGGGCTACGCCGTGGTGGAGGACGGCAAGACCACCGCCACCTACCCCGCCGTGAGCTCCTCCGCCCTGGGCGGCTACTGGACCCCTGCCGGCTGCACCGTCTCCGACCAGATCCTCAACGCGGCCATCGGCTTCGGCGGGGACGGCGCGGTGTACGCCGCCGTGAGCGCCGATGTGAGCGGGACAAGCAGCTACCTCCTCCGGGCCGGTGAAGACGGCTGGCAGCTCATGGACACCGTGGAGGCCTTCGATCGGGAGGGCGCCACGGACCTGTACGCCCGTCCCACCTCCATCAGCCGGATCACCGCCGCCGCCGAGGGCGTGACCCTCTTCTACGGCAGCGACGGCGCGCTGTATCTCCAGACCGCCGATTTCACCATCACCTTCCACTCCAACGGCGGCAGCGAGGTGGCGCCCGTGACGGGCCAGGCGTGGAGCGCCGTCTCCGTACCCAGGCCCACCCGCGATGGGTACACCTTCGCCGGGTGGTACTATGACAACGGCTCCTTTGAGGAGCCCTGGAGCGAGACGGTCATCCCCGCCTCCAACCTGGACCTCTACGCCAAGTGGACCGGCAGCGGCAGCGTGATCGACCCCGACAAGGACCCCTATCACGAGGACCGCCAGAAGGCCCTGGCCCAGTTGGATGAGGCCCTGAACCGTATGGACCGGAAGGACTACAGCGAGGACAACTGGAAGACCATCCTCCTGGAGTATGAAAACGGCGTATACGCCATCGGCGTCGCCAAGCCCAAGCCCGTCAGCGACGACATCGACGACGTCAACCAGGCCATCTACAACACCATCTATAAGGCCCTCAACGCCGCCATCAACCGCATGAACACCGTGCCCGTGCAGTCCGTGGGGAACATCACCGTGGCCGTCTCCGTGGACGCCGACACCATCGGCCTGGGCTATCTGGTCCGGCCCACCCTGGTGACGGTGCCCAAGTACACCCGCGCCTCCGTGGTGCTCACCGACCTCCTCACCGCAAACGGCTACCGCTGGGAGAACACCGGCACCATCGAAAGCAGCTTCTATCTGGCACAGATCAAGCCCGTGGACCAGACCGATGCCAAGCCCGCCGACTTCCTGCTGGAGCTCAAGGACTTCACCTTCAAGGAGGACGACAAGAAGGACACGAAGCTGGGCGAGTTCGACTACAACAGGTGGTCCGGCTGGATGTACTCCACCGGCGACAGCGACAACGACGATTACCCCTCCTTCCCCGGCGTGGGCGCTTCCGAATACCGGATGATCGACGGCGAGGTCATGCGCTGGCAGTTCACCTGCTACGGCTACGGCGCGGACCTCAACGCGGACAACTCCGCCTGGGGCACCGCCAGCGTGGTCCCCGAGCTGGGCAACAAGAGCGAGCTCACCTGGGAGGTGGCCGCCCTCCGCAAGGAGACCAAGGACGCCGAGCTGGAGAAGGACGAGAACTTCGTCAAGGCCATCGCGGTCCTGGAGGACCCCGCCGCCACCCAGAGCGAGATCGACGCGGCCTATCAGGCCCTCACCGGCCAGGGCGGAGGAGGCTCCGGCGGCGGAGGAGGCTCCGCCATCACCACCCAGCCCTCGGTCACCGTGGACGAAAGCGGCGAGGCCAAGGTGGAGATAAGCGCCGAGGATATGGCCGCCATCGTGGAGCGCACCAAGGAGGACAACGCCGAGCGCATCATCATCGATCCCGACGTGGACGGCGCCCCCAACAAGATCACCGTGGTCCTGCCCAAGGAGTCCGTGGCCTCCATCGCCAAGGACACCAAGGCCGCCCTGGTGGTCAAGGCCGGCGCCGCAGACGTCACCCTTCCCACCGCCGCCCTCTCCGATCTGGCGGGCCGGGACGGCAAGACCGTCTCCATCTCCGCCGAGACCCTCAAGGATAAAAGCGGCAAGGCCACCGGACAGGTCCGCGTGGAGGTCAAGTCCGGCGACACCGTGGTGGAGCAGCTCGCGGGAGGCGTCACCGTCTCCCTCACCGTGTCCGATCCCACCTCCGGGACCGTGCTCATGCTCATCACCAACGAGGGTGCCAAAATCATCAAAAAGTCCAGCCTGGACGGCAAGACCCTCACAGCCAAGCTGGACGGCTCCTGCACCCTCATGGTCAAGGACAACAGCAAAACCTTCTCCGACGTGCCCGACAACTACTGGGGCAAGGACGCCATCGCCTTCGTCACCGCCCGGGAGCTCTTCAATGGGATCAGCGACGACCAGTTCGCGCCCGCCGCGCCCATGACCCGCGCCATGCTGGTCACGGTGCTCCACCGCCTGGAGGACACGCCCGCCGCCAAGGCCGACGCCGCCTTCCCCGATGTGGACGCCGCCGCCTGGTATGCCGACGCGGTGGCCTGGGCCAGCGGGAACGGCATCGTCACCGGCACCGGCTCCGGCTTCGAGCCCGACGGGCAGATCACCCGTGAGCAGCTCGCCACCATCCTCTACCGCTACGCCGACTTCCTGGGTCTGGATACCTCCGCCGCCGGTGCGCTCTCCCAGTTCTCCGACGGAGACAAGGTTTCCGCCTGGGCCGAGGAGGCCATGCAGTGGGCGGTAGGCTCCGGTCTGCTCACCGGCAAGGGCAACGGCACCGTTGATCCCACCGGAAACGCCACCCGCGCCGAGGTGGCCGCCATCCTTCAGCGCATGGTCGCCATGATGGTGAAGTAACCGGCCAAAAATACCGTTGCTGTGCCGGCTGCGGCGCGGCCGGCACAGACCATTCGATCCCATGCGGTACGGGCGGACGCCCCCTCGGGCTCCCCGCCCGTACCGCGTCTTCTTTCAATAGAATAAACGGAAGGGCGCCCCCTGTAGAACCATCTACAGGGGGCGCCCTTCCGTTTGCCTATTCCCGGGGCTCCTTCGTCCCTTGGAACGTCTTTTTCTTTTCAGGCTGAAGGCCCAGTTGAAACAGCGTGTTGGACCACGACCCGCACCATTTTTGCAGGTCCTTGCGCAGCGCCTCAGGCGCCTCCTTTCGCTTGGGAGGCCGCCCCAGCTTCTCCGCCAGCCGCCGCACCTCCTCCAGCTCCCTCTTCGCCCGCTCATCCAGATTGAGCACCTTATAATAGCACTCGTGCAGGACCGTGCGGTGCCGCTTTGTGCCTTTATTGGTGTTGCTCAGGACGGTCCCGGAAAAGGGCGTGATATGGGCCACCGGCTCCAGCCCGATCTGATAGAGCGTATTTCTCCAGGATCCGCAACGTGCGATCAGTTTTTTTCGGAGCGGCTCCTCCACTTCGCTCCGCAGCGGGGCCCGCCCCAGCGCCCGCGCCTGCTCCAGCAGTTTTTCCAGCATCGCGCGGTACTCCGGCTCCAGGTCCCCGATGGGGTGCACGGTATCCTCCCAATGGATGCCCGCCGCGGTGAGGACCTGATTCCAGGTCTGATAATACTTCGCCAGGTCTCCCAACTCGTCCTGAAAGTCCTTTGGATGGGGAATGCGCCCCAATTGGATGCCCCGCTCCCGCACCAGCTCCAGCAGTTCCCGGTGGTGCTTGCGCTCCGCCTCCATCCTGGCCATCGATGTGCCGCCTCTCCCGGCCGCTTTGCTCAGACCTGCCTTTTGAAGGGCATAGGGCCACTTTTCAAACCGCCGTTTCAAATAGCACCGGTAGACCCAAAAGACCTCCCGTTGGGCGGGAGAGTGGCCCAGCCGTTCCGCCGTTTTCCGCACCACATTCAAAAGTTCCTCATCTGTAAAACTCTCATAGAGCAGCTTTCCCGCCGCTGTCTGGAGAGAGTATTCGTCAAGTTCCTCCTCAGACGCCTCGCTTTCTGTCTCGGACGGGTCGGTACACGCCGCCGCAAGCTGCGCAAGCCGCCTCTTTTTCTCTTCCAAGTTGGTCATTCTCTTTCCTCCACACAGGAATTGGCGCCCGTTGTCCGCCGCCGCGCGCGCTCATGGCGTCTCGGTCTCTATCAGCCCGTATTTGACCTTGATGCGGTCCAGCTTTTCCAGCATGGGCTCCGCGGCAAACCAGAGAAAGAGGAAGGTGGCGGAGGCGTGGACCAGGTCCATGGGGAAGCCCGTGATGTAATACACCAGCAGGACCTTCCAGTTGAGCTCACTGGCCCACATGAGCGCCGAAACCGGGTTCATGATGCCGCCGTAGATGAGGATGGCGGCCAGAGCGCCGAAGACACACAGCGACATCCGCGCCCGGCGCAGCAGCCCCTTGCGGAACAGGACGCCGGCCAGGAACCCGATGATGCCCATGGCGAACATCTGCCAGGGCGTCCACGGCCCCTGAGAGAACATGACGTTGGACGTCAGCATGGTCACCGCGCCCACCAGGAACCCGGTCTCCCCCCCGAAGGCCACGCCCGCAATGATGGTCAGCGCCATGACGGGCTTGAACTGGGGCAGCATGAAGAATGCCGCCCGCCCCGCCACTCCGATGGCGCAGAGCACGGCGATGATCACAAGCTCCCTGGCCTGGGGCTTGTGCCCCTCGAAGATGAGGAAAAAGGGCGCCATGCATTCCAGCAGGACCAGCAAGGCGATGAAGTAATACTTTTTGTTGCCCAGATAGTAGACGCCCACAAACAGGGTCACGGGGACAAGCAGCAGAATCATCACCGCCGCCGCCACGGTGCGCTTGGAGAGCCGGCGTTTCCCTCTCGGCACCTGCACCGGCACCGTCGGCGGCCTGGAGCGGCGGCCGATGGCCAGAGCGAAGACGAACAGGGCGACGATCAGCGCCCCGTAGATACCGGCATAGCCGGCGCCCAGGGCGGTGGCGCCGTCCGCGCCCACCAGGGCCGTGAGGTCGGTGATCCCCAGCGCCTGCAGGAAGGCGGCCGCCGCCACCAGGGCCGAGACCGCCGCGATGGCCTTGCGCCACCAGGGGAGCGGTCCGGGCTTTTTGTCCGGGCTCCCCTCCGCCGGAGGGGGCAGCGGCCCGTCGTCCTCCGGCAGTTGGGGGACAGGGGGCAGCTCACCGCCGCAGGCGGCGATGATGTCCTCCGCCGTTACCGCCTCCGGCAGCAGGCTCCGCGCCATGCGGTTTGCGGAGGTGGTGTAAAAGCTGTTGCCGGAGAAAAATGCCCTGGGCGCGGCCTCCGTAACGATGCCGCCGTCAAAGAACAGGGCGCAGCGGTGGGCGTACCTGGCACAGAACTCAATGTCGTGGCTCACCATGAGGATGGTCACGCCCCGGCGGAGCAGCGCCTGGAGGATCTCGGCGAACACTTGCTTGAACTCCGCGTCCAGGCCCTTGGTGGGCTCGTCCATCAACAGGATCTCAGGGTCCAGCAGCAGCACCTTTGCCAGCGCCGCCCGCTGCTGCTCGCCGCCGGACAGGTCGTAGGGGTGGCGGTCCAGCAGCTCCTCCAGGCGGCACAGCCGCGCCGCCCATGCCGCCCTGGCCATCTGGACCTCCCGCGCCATGCGCCGGTCCCTCAGGATCTCAAACAGGTCCTCCCGGACCGTCTTTTTCACAAACAGCGCCTGGGGGTTTTGAGGCAGCACCCCCACGCCCCCATGGGTCCGGACCGATCCCCGGTAGGGCTTGTGCAGTCCCGCCAGCAGCTTGAGGGTGGTGGTCTTGCCTGTGCCGTTGCCGCCCAGGAGGGCCAGGAATTCCCCCTTCCCGACCCGCAGACCCAGGCCCTTCACCACATCGGGCAGCTCCTTTTCGTATTTGAACCACAGGTCCTCCGCCTCGATGGCCGCGCCCTCGGGGTAGCTGTGCCGCCGCTCCTTGGGCAGAGGCTCCAGCGGTCGTGAGGCCGCCAGACCTGTGAGCCAGTCCCGCCCCTCCCGTACCGTAACGGGGCAGGATGCCGCGTTCTCCACCGCCGCCCACACGCGCATCGCCGTGGGCATCGACAGGAACATGGAGTGGCCCGCCCCCTTCAGGGCTCCGCCCACCTCCTCCGGCGTACCCGTGCACAACAGGCGGCCGCGGTCCATCACCGCCACCCGGGTCGCCAGCGGGAAGGCGTCCTCCAGACGGTGCTCCGTCAGGATCACCGTGGTCCCAAGCTCCCGGTTGATCCGCCCGATGGTCGCCAGGAAGTCCGAGGCGGCGATAGGGTCGAGCTGACTGGTGGGCTCGTCCAGTATGAGCACGCTGGGCTGCATGGCCATCACCGACGCCAGATTCAGGAGCTGTTTCTGGCCGCCGGAGAGCTCCGTCACGTTTTTATAAAACCAGGTCTGGATACCGAAAAAGGAGGCCATCTCCGCCACCCGCCGCCGGATGGTGGGCGTGTCGTAGCCCAAGCTCTCCAGACCGAAGGCCAGTTCGTGCCATACCTTGTCCGTCACCACTTGGTTTTCCGGGCTTTGCAGCACGAATCCGATCCGCTCGCTCTGGGTCCGCTGGTCCAGGCCATCCAGCGCCTTCCCCTCGAAGAGTATCTCACCCTTCCGGTGCCCGTGGGGCGCCAGCACTGTCTTGAGCTGGCGCAGCAGCGTGGACTTTCCGCACCCGGAGGGGCCGCAGAGCACCAGGAACTCCCCCCGCGCCACCCGCAGGTCCAGCCCTTCAATGGCCGGCTTTGTCTGCTCCGGATAGTAGAAGGTCAGGCGTTCAATCGAAAATATGTCGTTCATTCGTCCTCCTCCCGGGTCAGCAGGCCGCACACCAGGGTCAGGTAGTCCGGCATCCGGCCGTCCTCGATCCAGAGCAGGGGCTTATGCAGGTAGCGCTCCGCCGTTTCGGCCACGTTGCCGCCCAGCGCCTCGATGGAATAGCGCATTTTTTCCGGGCAGCGGCAGGGCGCGCCGTCCGGACGGGTGCAGCGCGCCCCGCACAGGGTGCAGCTCCCGGCGGACAGGAGCAGAGCGCCGTCCCCGGCGCGCTCCAGCGCAAGCAGTTGGCCCAGCAGCCCCTCCTTCTCCGCCTTCATGCCGCCGAGCAGCCCGTCGGTGTCCGCTCCCGGCGCGGGGACGAGCACACGGGCATACAGATGGAGGGTGTCATATCGGTTCCAGAGCTCCAGCGGGTCAAATTCGAAGGGCGGGCAGGACCAGCGGCGGCCGTAATTGCCGCACTCCCGACAGAAGCCCAGGAATTTTTCCACGTCCACACAGGTGCGCAGATACTCCGCCACGGGGACGCAGGTCTCGATGGTCTGGACGGAATACGCCTCACGCATTGGCCGTTCCCCCTTCCCTTTTCAGCCGCGCCCACACCCGGTCTTCACGGACATTCAGGCCGACCGGCGTCAGGCACAGGGCCAGATATACCAGCAGGAAGCTGATGGGAAAGGGCCCGGGCGGCACGCCCTTGATCGTCGGGAAGTACCGCCAGTAGAGCCCTCCGGCCAAAGCGCCGGACAGGAGATAGAGCCCGCAGAAGGACAGCCACCCCAGCGCCGCGCGGTCCCGGTCGTCAAACCGGTAGATGGAAAAGGCGCTGCGCCCCGGCAGGCCGTAGCCGCGGCTCTTCATGCTGTCCGCCGTCTCGATGGCGTTCTCCAGGCACCATGTCACCATGATGGAGAGGATTGTGATCCCGTGGCGCAGCCGCTGGAGCACGCTTCCGTCCGACACGTCCCGCCCCACGCACCGCTGTGCCTCGCTCACCGTGTGGATCTGGGCCTTGAACTTCGGTACGAAGCGCAGCGTCATACTCAGCACCAGGGAGAGGGCCGGGATGATCCGGCCGAAGAGGTAGACGAATTTATCCGACGTCATCACCGCCGTATAACAGGAAAACCACTCGATCACCGCGCACAGCATGGCCGCCGCCGCAAGGCCGTATGCCATGCTCTCCAGGGTCAGCGGATTTCCCGAGGGCAGGTAGGTCAGCAGCGTCGCGCCCTCATGGTTGAACGCCGGGTTCACCACCGCCGCCAGCAGCAGCATGGGCAACAGGCCGCACAGCTGGAACCGCACCGCCCTCCGACCGCCCAGATAGACGGCGTAGATCAGGGCCGACACCAGTGAGATCCCCAGGCAGACCGGGTGCATAAAGAACATCGTAAAGCCCACCACCAGCCCGAAGTACAGGAAGTTGACGGCGGGATGGTAGCTGGAAAAGGTATCTCTGTGCCGCGTTTTTCATCACATCCGTTCCAGGGGCGCGGTCTCCCGCGCCCCTGCTGCATTCTGTCGCTATGCTCTCTGATCAGCCTCCGGTGGAGTAGAAGCCCCCCACGTCCACACCCAGGTCACAGGTGTACTCCCAGCAGATCACGTCCCCGTCCTTGAGCTGGTAGCGGGAACAGCCGTAGTTGGGGAACCATTCATTTACCTTGTACATCCACCCCGACAGCTCCCCGCAGTCGAACTCATAGAGATTGTGGATGCCCTCGATGTACGCGGAGTTGTACATGGGCGTGTTCTCAAACTCCATATGGATGCCCTTCTGCTTACAGGTCCGCTGGAGGACGTTGAACACGCTCTCCCCCTCGTAGAAGGTGACGGCGGTGGGCTCCAGGATCCAGCCGTCCTCCGGCACCAGCTCCACCTTTTCAGGGTCCAGCCAGTCCATGTTGTCCAGGATCGTGGCGCAGGAGATGGACAGTGTGCAGGTATAGGCCGTATCTGAAATGGAGGCGTCCTGGGGCTCTACGGGCAGTGGCTTTCCCTCCGGCACCGGGTCTGTGAGATATTTGTCCTTGCCCGTGTTGGGGTCCAGGACCATACCATGGGCCTCGGAGTACGCAGCGTCCCCCTTCTCCACACCGGGGGAGGAGCCTCCCGCGATGGCCTGGGCAGCGGCGATCTTCTCCTCTGCGGTGAATCCCCCTTCCAGTCCTCCGGGCCGGGACTCGATCCCGGAGGTGGGCGCGGGGGTGGCCGCCGGCTCCGTCTCCTCCTGCGCCGCGGGGCTCTCCGTTGGCGCGGGGAGTGCCGAGGCGGCGGGCGCCGGACTTGCAGACGGTAAAGGCGTGGTCTGGGGTGTGGAGCCGGCCGTCTCCAGAGAAACGGGGGGCGGGGTGGTTTTCTCCACCGTCCACCCCTGCAGCCCCGGAGCACCGCCGCCATACCAGAACGCCGCCGCCAGGATGACCAGCACCGCCAGTACGCCGACGACCTTTCCCCTGGTCAGCTTCACTTCTTCTCACCGTCCTCCCACGGTGTATAGAGGCAGTACGCCGGACACAGCTCCCCCATGTAGATCCACACGTTCTCCCCCATCTCTATGGGCTCGGGGAAGGTGAGATTAGGGACGAACAGCTTCAGCGTTGTCCGCCGGAGCCCCTTGAGATTGATCCCCTCCGCTACGGGCGCCGCGCGGAAGGCCGCCACGCGCTCCGCCAGATCTCCGATCCCCAGCTCCTTCGACAGCCGGGGGAGGACCTCCTCCTCCTTGCAGTACACCACGTTGTCAGGGTCCTTGAACCAGTTCACATGCATGATGGGCACTCCCTTTCCTTTTCCTTACTCTACAGAACTTTACAGATTTACAGCAGATTGGCGCTGCCCAGCAGGTTGAACAGCATCTGGGCGATCTCACAGCGCTTGATGGCCGCAGTGGGTCGGATCTCCAGAGCCGACTGGTCCAGGATGTCCTCCTGGTAACAGAAGGCCAGCCCCTCCCGGGCCCACTCCGACGTGGTCACATAGTCGGTAAACTGGGCCAGGATGTCCCGAATGGCGCCGGTGTCCAGGGCCGTGTCCATCCCGCAGAGCTTGGCCGCCCGGGCCACCATCACCGCCGCCTCCTGGCGGCTGATGGTCCCGTCGGGCCGGAAGGTGCTCCCGTCTCCCGTGCCGGTCACGATGCCGTACGTGCTGGCCGTGCCCACATATCCCGCGTACCACGCGTCCGCGGGCACGTCGGTGAACCGGTCCGCCGCCGCCGGCGTCAGGCCCAGGGCCTTCACCACGATGGCGGCGAATTCCGCCCGGGTCATGTCCCCGTCCGGGTCGAAGTTCCCGTCGCTCTTCCCGCTGATAACCCCGCGGGAAGCCAGGGACTCGATGGCGGGCTGGTTTTTGTGGGCGTTCACGCCGGTGATGTCCGGGAAGGTGGCCTCACGGTCCACGATGGGCATATACGTGACCGCGGGGTCCTTCCCCTCCAGCCCCTCCCCCGGCTTGGCCCCGGCCAGCTCACCCGTCACCGTCAGGGAATCTCCCATCCGGTAGAGGCTGTTCCGCCCGTCCCGGGCCCTCTGGGCTGCGATCAGGCCATAGAATGCCTGCTCTGAGGCCATCTGGTTCGAGCCCGACCCGTCCGCCGTGTGCAGGAAACCGTTCCCGGGCAGATAGAAGGTTATCAGATTGTCCAGCATGCTCTTTCCGTTTTTCACGAACCGGCTGTCGTCCAGCGGGATCCCCAGCTCGCACAGCGCCACGATCATCTGTACACAGCTCTCCGAATTGGTCGTCCCCCAGGACGCATAGCCCGCGCTCGCGTCCTGCTGCTTCGACATGCACGCCAGGGCCTCCTCTGTGGCCTTTGCCACCGCCGCCTGGTCCTGGTACTTTGCCAGCGCCTGGAGCGCCATCCCCGTGATGTCGGGGTCCGACACCCCGTCCCCCGAGGACGCCGCCGCCGTGCCCCCGAACAGGCTCCATCCGCCGTCCGGGAGCTGGCAGTCCAGGATGCGGTCGATATACATCTGCCGCGTCGCCTGCGTCGCCGCTTCGGGATTTTCCGGCATGGGGTAGTCCTTTGAATCCAGCGCGATGAGCGCCCAGATCGGACCGTTGAGCCCCTGCCAGATCGTCTTGCCGTAGTCGCCCAGGGGTTTGGTCAGGTCGTACCCCGCCACGTCCCGCGCGTCCTTTCCGATGGACGAGAGCGCCACAATGAGACGCGAATATTCCGTGTATTTCTTGTCGTGGAGCACCCCGTCACAGGCCTTCACATAGCTCTCCACCGTGGCGTAGTATTTCTGATAGTACTCCTCAGGCACCTCATACCCGCTCCGCGCCAGGCCCAGCACCGCCCACTCGCCGCCGATGGACCCCACTTGGGGATCCTTCACCGTGCGGTACATGTACGCCGCTGTGTCCGTAACGGCGTCGGCCAGCCTCTCGTCCGACACCGCCGCCCACGCCCCGGTACTCAGGCTCAGCGCCAGTACCCATGCCAGCGCCAGCGATACCGGCCGTCTCCATCTCTGTTTCATTCGTTTCTCCTCCTTTTCCTTCCTTACAAATGGCCTCTTTTCGTCAAAAAAAGCTGTGGCGCGGGGCTTTGCCCCACGCCACAGCCGTTTTCCTGTGTCGTCCTGTCGCAGTCTATCCCTGATCCACTTCACGCACGGTGGAGGATATACTTCAAGCAGGTCTTCTGACTTAGGTACACTTCTCATCGGCCCGCCTTATCGTATCCGATCCGATACAATGGCTGACTTTCGTCACTGGCCGAACGTACCCTTACAGCGGCGGCGTCCGTCCCGGATTTTCACCGGGTTCCCTTTTCATCCCACACGATACACGCCGCAAGGCTGCGGCAGCCCCTCGTGCGGGCCACTCAAAGCAGTATTCAATTTTGTATTTCACGGCTCCCCCATGGCTCGCGCAGAGCCGAGAGGCGTTTCCCTGTGTATTCCGGTCCCTTATAGAATACTATTCCGCCGCCGAAATGTCAATTGCATGTTTCCGCCCCGCCCGTGCGGCACCAACGAAACGCGGCGGCGCCCCAAAAGGCGCCGCCGCGTTTCGTTGGTGTTGAGAAAGAGAGAGGAGGTTTGAGATAGATGGTACGGCAATGATTGTTTGCTTTCCTGTCTACGCTGATAAGGATACCACAGCTTTCCCGAAAATGAATGGACAATCTTTGAAGGATGCGTGAACAATGTGTGAATCTTCCCCTTGGCTTTCCGGGCGTGTCTATTGACTATGCGGCAGCCTCACCGTGAAGTCCGTGCTGGCGTCCTCCCTGCTGGACACGGTGATGGAGCCGCCGTGCCCGTCCACGATGCGCTTTGCGATGGCGAGGCCGAGGCCATAACCGCCGGAAGTCCTGGCCCTGGAGTCATCGGCGCGGTAAAACCGTTCAAACAGGTGGGGCAGATGCTCCGGCGGGATAGCCGGTCCGGTATTGTGGACCGTCAGGCAGACGCCGCCACGCTCCGGGCGTGAGAGGACGAGCTTGACCCGGCCGCCGTTTCCGGCATATTTTACAGCGTTGTCCAGCAGAATGGCCACCAGCCGGCGGAGCTGGTCGGCATTGCCCTGGACAGTGAGCTGGTCGGCATTGCCCTGGACAGTGAGCTGGTCGGCGATCTCGCTCTCCATCTCCACGCCCTGCTCGAAGGCCACCGGCTCAAAGGGAAGCAGCGCGCTCCAGGTGAGCTCTGAAACATCCACAGGCGCGGTGACCGGAGAAGTCTCCTTTCCGGCGTCGCTCTTGGCCAAGAAGAGGAGGTCCTCCACCAGGGCGCGCATCCGCTGCGCCTCGTCCCGGATATACTCCACCCATTTCTGCTGCTGTGCGATGGTGTCCCCGCTGTGGGCGAGGAGGATGCCGGTATTGGTGAGTATGACGGTGAGTGGAGTCTTGCGCTCATGAGAGGCGTCCGCCACAAAGCGGCGCTGCTGCTCCCACGCCTCCTCCGCCGGCTTGAGGGCCAGTCCGGAGAGCATCAGCGAGATGACGAAGAAACCGCCCAGGGCCAGCGCCCCCACCAGCAGCGAGGAGCGGATCAGCGGCCACAGTGAGTCGGTCTCCCAGCCCATATCGGCAAAGGCGATCCGGCTGTTCTCCCCCCCCCGGTCCGTGTCCTGCAGATAGCGCGGGTTCAACCCCGATATAGCGCCGCTCTCCTCCGTGGCTGCGGCCACGGCCTGGGCCACCACCTGGTCGGATACCTCCACATTGTTGCCGCCGGTGACCTGGGCGGGACCGCCGTCCTCGTCCAGCAGGACCACAAAGACTGGCACCATCGTGAACCGGCGTTCCTCGCCCTGTTCCTCCATTTCCTCCTCATGAGACGCGCCGAACTGGAACACAGGGGGCGGCGCGTCGTCGCTCCACTTCAGGGCCGTGCGCATAGCCTCCTCGCTCTGCCGGACCAGACGCTGGTAATTGTAGCCCACCAGCACGCCAAAGACGGTGATGAGCACCAGGGCGACCAGGAGCATATTGGTGAGAATAAATTTTTTGCGCAGGCGCTTGATCATGGTTCTTCCACTTCCAAAAAGTAGCCCACCTTCCGCACCGTACGGATGGTGACGCCGGACTCCAAAAACAGAAGCTTTTTCCGCAGGAAGGAGACATAGACCTCCACATTGTTGTCCTCGGCATTGCTGTCCGCCCCCCAGACCTTGAGAATGATCTCCTCCTTGGGGACCACCATCTTGGGATAGGCGATCAGGAGGCGCAGCACCTCAAATTCCTTGAAGCCCAGCCGCACCTCGCGCTCTCCGCACCGGAGGCAGCGGGCGGAGAGGTTGAGGGCGAGGTCGGCGTAGGTGAGCAGCTCCGTCCGGACCTCCCCCTTCCGCCGGGCCAGCCGCTCCTCCGTGGCAAAGGGCTTGGTCATGTAGTCGTCGGCCCCATGGTCCAGGCCCGCCACTTTGTCCGGGACCTCGTCCCGGGCGGTAAGCATGAGGATGGGGGTGGACACTTTGGCCTCCCGCAGTCCCCGGGCCACCGCCAGCCCATCCATGCCGGGGAGCATCACGTCCAGCACGATGACGTCGTACTGGTTGGTTAGTCCATACTCCAGTCCGTCCGGTCCGGTATACACCAGATCGGCCAAATAACGGTGCTCCGCCATGATCTGCCCCAGCGCCTCGGCCAGGCGCACCTCGTCCTCTACCATCAGTACCCGCATGTCGTACCACTTCTTTTCAGTTTTGGTCCTCAGTCTACGCCCCAAAGCTGAAATTTGTCTGAAAAGTGGAGGCAGCGTTCTGAACTTTCATTGTGCCGCACCCTTTTCCCTCCTCCCATCGTGTCTCCCGGCCGTCCGGCGTCCGGGCGCGCACCTTCCCGCGTGCGTGGGCGGGAAGAGAATCTACGCTCCTTCCCACCGCAAAAGGCCCCCGGCCACAGACGTGGCCGGGGGCCTCAGCCTCTCGGCAAGCGCCTCCGCGCGCTCAGACAGTGATGACCTCCACGCCCGCGCCGTCCAGCAGGGACCTGCCCTCCCGGCTCAGATCCTTGTCCGTAATCACAGTGTGGACCGAGGCCAGGGGGAAGCTGGACGCCACCGCGCTGGCCCCCACCTTATCGGAGGTTGCCAAAACGATCATCTTTTTGGCCGACTTGGCCATGGCCCGGGCCACCTCGGCCCGGAACAGATTGATGGTGGAGACCCCCTTATCCTCGCTGATGGCGTCGGCTCCGATGAAGCACTTGTCCACCGAGAACTGGGCCAGGCCCAGCTTGGTCAGGGGGCCCACATTGGCCTCGGCGTCGTGCTGGAAGGAGCCGCCCAGCAGTACCACGTCCAGCGCGGGGCACCGCCTTACGAAGTTGCAGAGAAATACCGAATTGGTGATGACCGTGACCCCCCGCTTGGAGGCCAGCTCCCTGGCCAGCAAGGAACAGGTGGAACCGGTCTCCACAATGACAGTCTCCCCGTCGCTGACCATGGAGGCCGCCCGCTGGGCGATGCGGAGCTTCTGCTCGTAGTTGTTCCACATCCGGGTGGAGGTGTCGTATCCGTTGTCCACGGGGATCGCCCCGCCGTGGGTCCGCTTGAGAACACCCTGGTCCTCCAGCTTTTTCAAATCCTGCCGCACCGTCACCAGCGATACCCCGAACCGCTGGGTGAGCTCACTGACGCTGACCTTGTCCTCCGTCTGCAGCAGATCGATGATTTCCAACTGCCTTTGATTGAACAATGCGAAAGCCTCCATCCCGCCGTATGAAATGTGGCGTGTTTTCTCTTAAAGAGTATCATAGCGCATATCTCCGGAAAACGCAAGCAAAAGTACATTCAAACGAAAGAATTCTCTTGCGTCGCCCGGGGGCCGGGGGTATAATGGGGCAGTGATAGGACCGCGGCCCTCAGGTTTCCTTTTCGGGCAGCGATCCCCTATTTTTGCAACGTGGAAAGGATGATCCTGCTTGGAACAGACCTGCGCCCATGCGTTGGCCGTGACCGCGGCCCGCGCCCGCCTGCTGGCAATGGATATGGTCCACACCGCGGCTTCCGGCCATATCGGCGGCTCCCTGTCCGTGATGGACCTGCTGACGACCCTGTATTTCCATACGATGCGGGTAGACCCCAAGGACCCGAAGGACCCGGATCGGGACCGTCTGGTCCTCTCCAAGGGCCACTGCACGCCCGCTCTCTACGCGGTGCTGGCCCTGAAGGGCTACTTTCCTGTAGAGGACTGCAAGCTCTTCCGCTCTATCAAGGACCACTATTCCGGCCATCCGGACATGAAGCACGTTCCCGGCGTGGACATGTCCACCGGCTCCCTGGGGCAGGGGATCTCCGCCGCCGTCGGCATGGCCCTCGCCGGCAAGATGGACGCCAGGAATTACCGGGTCTACGCCATCCTCGGCGACGGCGAGATCGAGGAGGGCCAGGTGTGGGAAGCGGCCATGTCCGCGGCCAAATACCATCTGGATCACCTGTGCGCCATCGTGGATGTAAACGGCCTCCAGATCGACGGCAGCACTGCCGACGTCATGCCCTCCGAGCCGCTGGACAAAAAGTTTGAGGCCTTCAACTGGAACGTCCTCCACGTGGACGGCCACGACTATGCCGCCATCGCCGCCGCGCTGGAGCAGGCAGCCGCCTGTAAGGACAAGCCCACCGTGATCCTGGCTCGCACGATCAAGGGCAAGGGCGTGTCCTACATGGAGAACAACGCGGGATGGCACGGAAAGGCCCCCAACGACGAGCAGTATGAGATCGCCAAGGCGGAGCTGGAGCGCGCCCTGGCGGAATTGGAGGCGAACTGACATGGCTGATAAGATCGCGACCCGCGCCGCCTATGGCGACGCCATTGTGGAGCTTGCTGCAGCGCACCCCGAGCTGGTCGTCCTGGACGCCGATCTGTCCAGTGCCACCATGACCAAGAAATTTTCCCAGACCTACCCCGCGCGCTTCCTCAACATGGGCATTGCCGAGGCCAACATGATGGGCGTGGCGGCGGGCCTCGCCACCTGCGGCAAGAAGCCTTTTGCCTCCACCTTCGCCATGTTTGCCGCCGGGCGGGCCTTCGAGCAGGTCCGCAATTCCATCGCCTATCCCCATCTGAATGTAAAGGTGGTGGGGTCTCACGGAGGGCTCTCCGTAGGAGAGGACGGCGCCACCCACCAGTGCTGCGAGGACTTCGCCACCATGCGGAGCATCCCCGGTATGGTGGTCTGCTGCCCTTGCGACGCCAATGAGATGCGTCAGGCCGTCCAGGCCCTGGTGGAGTATGACGGTCCCGCCTACCTGCGTCTTGGCCGGGCCGCCGTGGAGGATGTCACCTCCTCCCTGCCCGGCTACGCCTTCAAGTTGGGCGAGGGCGCGGTGCTTCGGGACGGCGGCGACGTGACCATCGTCGCCGTGGGCGGTATGGTCCAGGAGGCCCTGAAGGCCGCCGACCTCCTGAAAGGCGAAGGGGTGGCCGCCCGCGTCATCGATATGCACACCGTCAAGCCGTTGGACGAGGCCCTGGTCCTCAAGGCCGCCAAGGAGACCGGAGCCATTGTCACCACGGAGGAGCACAATATCATCGGCGGTCTCGGCTCCGCCGTGGCCGACTATCTCGCCGGCGTGTACCCGGTGCCGGTGGTGCGCCACGGCGTGAACGATGAGTTCGGTCGTTCGGGCAAGGCCGCCGAGGTCCTAGAGGCCTATGGCCTCACCGCCGTGGGCATCGTGGAGAAGGTCCGGGCCGCCCTGGCGCTGAAGCGGTAACATGAAGCTGGTCTGCCTTGGGGACAGCCTGACCTATGGCTACGGCGTCCCCCGAAGGGACTGCTGGGTCAGCCTGTGCGCGGAGCGGACGGGCCATACGCTGGTGAACCGGGGGATCACCGGCGACACGGCGGGCGGTATGCTCTCCCGTTTTGGCCGGGATGTGCTGAATGAGAGGCCGGACCGTGTGCTCATCATGGGCGGCGCCAACGATATCTTTCTCACCGGCAGCGACCTGCGGGCCAGGGCTGATCTCGGCGCCCTGGTCCACCAGTCGGTCGCCGCTGGCATCCGCCCTATGCTGGGCCTGCCCATCCCCCTTTCTCCCGCCCTGGTCCCTCCCCCCTGGACCGAGCTGACGGATTTCTTCGCGCTGGAGCCGGTGTTCCGTGCCTACCGGGACTGGCTGCTCCGCTTTGCCGGGATCTTCCGCATACAGACCGTGGACTTCTCCCTGCCGGCCTTTGCGCCGCCGGAGGGCATGCGGCTGTATCTGGACGGCCTCCACCCCAACCGGGAGGGGCACCGCCTGATGGCGGACGCCCTGTGCGCCGCCCTGCCGCCCATCCATCTCTGAGAAAACCCGGGCGCCTCTGCTGTGGCGCCCGGGTTTTTGCTGCTTTTTTACGAAAAAGGCTTGACTGTAAACCCCCTTCACCCTTTATACTGAGCCTGTCAGGAGGTGTATCCATGAACATCGGCCAGTTGGAAACGGCTCTGGGCATGACCCGGGCCAACATCCGTTTTTATGAAAAAGAGGGGCTGCTCTCCCCCGCCCGCAGTGAAAACGGCTACCGGGACTATACCGGGTCCGATCTGGACATCCTGCGCCGGATCAAGCTCCTCCGCCAGCTCCAGTTCTCCCTGGAGGACATCAGGGCCATGCAGACGGGCGCGCTGGACCTGCCCGCCGCCCTCCGGCAGCAGGAAGCCCGTCTCCAGCGCCAGGCCGACGACCTGGATGCGGCCCGCGCCCTGTGCCGCACCATGGAGGCCGACGGGGTCCAGTACCGGGATCTGAATGCGGGAAAATATTTGGAGGAAATGGTCCGGCTGGAGCAGGGCGGTGTCCGGTTCCAAAGCGTGGAACGGGACGCCCTCCCTACCGTCAACCACCCCTGGCGGCGCTTCTTTGCCCGCTCGCTGGACTTCAGCCTGTGCCGCCTGCTGCTGGACGCCGTGCTGGCCCTGGGTTTTCGGACCACTGCGGGAGACGGGCTGATGTGGGACCTGCTGATGGCCTATCTTACCTGGGGCGTTCAATTCCTGTTGGAGCCTCTGCTGCTGAGCACCTGGGGATTTACCCCGGGCAAGTGGCTTTTCGGTCTGGCCGTCCGGAACGCCGACGGGGGCAAGCTCACCTTTTCCCAGGCCTTTGGGCGGCTGTCCGTCCTATTTGGGCGGGGCGAGGGCTGGGGCATCCCCTTTTATGCGCTCTACCGCAATTATAAAAGCATGCGTGCCCTTGAGGAGGGCGAAGTCCTCCTCTGGGAAGAGACGTGCGCTTACACCATCCGGGACCTGCGCCCGGTGCGGTGGGTGGGTTTTCTGGGCGCGGAGGCCGCCCTTCTGGCCGTATCCCTGCTGCTGGGCCTCCATGTCCTGGTCCCGCCGGTACGCCACCCCCTGACCGTAGCGGAGTTCTCCCGAAACTACAACGCCGCCCTGCGCCGGTACGGCGGGGCTGAGACCTACGTGCTGGACGCTGACGGCGGCTGGGTGAAGGTCGCGCCGGCAGGCACCTATTCCATCGGCCTGTCCGATCCCCCTCCCGCCCTTCAGTACACGCTGGAGGACGGCGTGGTCACCGGCGTGTCCTTTACCACCAGCGCCGCGCCCTCCTTTCTGAACTCCAACGACAGCCTGGCACTGTTCTCCCTGCTCGCCCTCCTGCCCGCTCAGCCCGAAGTGGGGCTTCACAACTGGTATTTTGCCAGCCGGGATACAACGTCCCAGCTCGGCGGAAGCTTTGAGGATTTCTCCTTCACCAGATACGGTCTCACCATCACCAACCGGGTGGACTACAGCGGCTATGAGGCGGTCGGCGAGCACTACCTGCTCCCCATCGAGGGGCAGACGCAGACCTTCCGCCAGACCTTCTCCATCATCGCAGCGGGATAATTTGTAAACAATTCTTGAACCCTCTTGCAATTTTCTATACGAAGGATTATGATAGTTTAGCACTCCAAGAGAAAGAGTGCTAAACTATCGTTTTTTATTCTCTTATCTTTTTCATACGGAGGCTTGACTTATGGCAAAGAAACAGTTCAAGGCGGAATCCAAGCGGCTTTTGGATCTGATGATCAACTCCATCTATACCCACAAGGAGATTTTCCTCCGGGAGCTCATCTCCAATGCCAGCGACGCGGTGGACAAGCTGGCCTACCGGTCCCTCACCGACGATCAGGTGGGACTCTCCCGCTCCGACTTCAAGATCACCCTGATCCCGGACCGGGACGCGCGCACCCTCACCGTCTGCGACAACGGCATCGGTATGACCCGGGACGAGATGGAGCAGAATTTGGGCACCATCGCCCGCAGCGGCTCTCTCCAGTTCAAGCAGGAGATGGCCGCCAAGGAGGGGGAAAACCAGGACGTGGCCGACATCATCGGCCAGTTCGGCGTGGGCTTCTACTCCGCCTTCATGGTGGCCGACCAGGTGACGGTGATCTCCAGAGCCTACGGCAGCGACGAGGCCTGGAAGTGGGAATCCGCCGGGGCCGACGGCTACACCATGACCCTCTGCGAGCGGGAGGCTGCCGGTACCGACGTGATCCTCCACATCAAGCCCGACACCGAGGACGATGACTACGACCAGTACCTCCAGCAGTACCGGCTGGACAGCTTGGTAAAAAAGTATTCCGACTATATCCACTACCCCATCGTCATGGAGATGGAGCATTCCCACATGAAGCCCAAGCCGGAGGATGCCGGGGAGGATTACAAGCCCGAGTATGAGACGGTGAAGGAGTGGGAGACCCTCAATTCCATGGTGCCCCTGTGGCAGCGCCCCAAGAGCGAGGTGACGACCGAGGAGTACAACACGTTTTATAAGGAGAAGTTCGGCGACTGGGAAGACCCCCTGGCGGTCGTCCACGTGTCCGCCGAGGGACAGGTGGAGTACAAGGCCCTCCTGTTCATTCCCGCTCACGCACCCTTCAACTACTACAGCCGCGACTATGAAAAGGGCCTCCAGCTCTACTCCTCCGGCGTGCTCATCATGGACCGGTGCGCCGACCTGGTCCCCGACCACTTCAGTTTCATCCGGGGCGTGGTGGACTCCCCCGACCTCTCCCTCAACATCTCCCGTGAGATGCTCCAGCATACCCGGGTCCTCCAGGTCATCTCCGGCAACCTGGAGAAGAAAGTGAAGGCCGAACTTCTGAAGCTCCAGAAAGACGACCGTGAAAAATATGAGCAGTTCTATTCCGCCTTCGGCCGTCAGCTCAAGTACGGCGTGGTCTCCGACTACGGCGCCCATAAGGATATGCTCAAGGATCTGCTCCTCTTCTGGTCCTCCCGCGAGGGCAAGAATACCTCCCTGGCCGAGTACGCAGCGCGCATGGCGGAGGACCAGCCATCCATCTACTTCCTCTGCGCCGAGAGCGTGGAGAAGGCCGCCAAGCTACCTCAGGCCGAGCGCGTGCTGGACAAGGGGTATGAGATCCTCTACCTCACTGACGAGGTGGACGAGTTTGTCATGAACACCCTCTCCGAGTGGGACGGCAAGCCCTTCAAGAACGTCTGCGACGACGACGCCCTCCCTGAGAGCGACGAAGAGAAGGCCCAGGCCGAAAAAAAGGCCGAGGAAAACAAGGATGTGCTGGACTTCGTCAAGGAGACCCTGGGCGAGAGGATCAAGGAGGTCCGCATCTCCAAGATCCTCAAGTCCGCCCCCGTCTGCATGAGCGCCGACGGCCCCGTATCCCTGGAAATGGAGAAGTATTTCCAGCGTGTGGATCCCCAGGCCGCCAAGGAGATGAAGGCAGGCCGGGTACTGGAGCTCAACCCCGACTCCGGCGCCTTTGCCGCCCTCCGCGCCGCTCTGGAGGGGGACAAGGAGCGGGCCAGGACCTATGCCGAGCTTCTCTATGATCAGGCCCTTCTTATCGCCGGACTCCCACTGGAAGACCCCGCCGCTTATACGGAGCTGGTCTGTTCTCTGATGCAATAAAAGAATGTTACCCGGGTCCCCGGGGCGGCCTATTACCGCCCCGGGGACTTTTATCAATTTGCACAAAATAAATGGTACTACCAATTTGTTTTCTGTATAATTTACTTTGCACACCAAAAATAGCTTCAAACGAAAGCATTTCTTATTTCTAACTTTAGTTATCCTGCCCATTGCGCCCCCATGCCCCCCGTGTTATACTCAGCGTGTCACAAGGAGGTGCCCTATATGGTCATTGAGACAAAGTTTGATTCCATTGCTGAGATTGCAGGACTGCAGCGCATGGCGCAGACGGTGGATGAGCAGGTGCTGCTCCGCGCTCCCCAGAGCAATATTCTGGTGGACGCCAAGTCCTTCCTGGGCCTTTTTACGCTGGATTTTTCCAAGCCGGTGGAGGTCGTTACCGATTCCGTATATGTGATCCGTCAGCTGGAGATCGCCAGCCGCAGGAAAGCCGCTGTGCGGTAACGTCTTCCGCCCCTCAGCCGTCCGGCGGTTCACGCCGGTCATCTTGATTTTGAAAGGAGGCCATGCTCCATGGTCATTCCGGTGCAGTTTGAGTCTATTGAGGAGATCCGCGCCATACAGCGCCTGGCCTGTGCGGCCGACGAGGACGTGTTCCTCCACTCTCCCGATAACGCCATCATGGTGGACGCCAAGTCTTTTATCGGCCTCTTCACCCTGGATTTTTCCAAGCCGGTGAATGTGGTCACAGAGTCGCCTTATGTCATCCATCAGCTCACCTGCCGCAAGGCTTGACCCGGCGCCGCGCTTCTCCACAGATAAAAACGGACGCCTGCCCACCGGGGCAGACGTCCATTTTTTATTCCTCTCTCCCATCGTCCGCCAGCGGCCGCCGCCGGTGATCCTGCGGCTCCCAGGCGGGCAGGGGTAGACGCTGCATGGCCGAAAAGACCTTTTCCCGCAGGTCCGGGTACTCCTTTGACAGGCTGTGGATCAGCTCCTTGACCTCCTGCCGCTTGGTGTAGCCGTCGGCGGGACAGGGATTGAACACCACGGGCAGATGCTCCCGCTCCGCCGCTTTGCGGAGCATCCACTCTCCGCAGTAAAGCATGGGCCGGATCTGCGTGATGCCCATTCGGTCCAGATAGGTCACGGGCTGGAAGCAGGAGATGCGTCCCTCATAAAAGAGAGAGAGGAAAAAGGTCTCCACTGCGTCGTCAAAATGGTGGCCCAGGGCGATCTTGGTGATCCCTCTCTCCCGGATGGCGTTGTGGAGCGCGCCCCGGCGCATTTTAGCGCACATGGAGCAGGGATTTTTCTCTTTGCGGAGGTCAAATATGATGTGGTGGATCTCTGAGTGGAGCAGGGTATAGGGCACGCCCAATTCCCCGCACAACTCCGCCACATGGGAAAAGTCCATCCCGGCGCCCCCGTCCACATGGCCCATGTCCAGCGTGAACGCCTCCACGGTGAAGGGCTTGGGGTAGAAAACGGACAGCCGGGCCAGCGCCACCAGGAGGGTGAGGGAATCCTTTCCCCCCGACACCCCCACGGCGACCCGGTCCCCGGCCTGGATCATATCGTAGTCCTCCACACACCGGCGGACATAGCTCAAAATTTGGTTCATCATGATATCATTCCTGTCTCAGCGCATTTTTACTCTGCCTGGACAGCATTCTATCATATTTTTCCTTCGTCTGGAATCCCCATTATCCTCCGCCGCGCAGGATCGACACCCAGAAAAAACCGGCCCCGCTCCAGATGCACACCCGGACGGCGGCCTGCCCCTGGGTCCCCACGGCCCGGAACAGGCCCGCGCTCCCCGCCAGAAGGTGGAGCAGGAGCGCGGCAGCCAGAATCAGCAGTATTTTCAAGATTTTTTTCACGCGCTCTTCCCCCATTTCAGATTAACCCCAGGGCCGTGTCGGATGCTGTCAAAAATGGTCTGTCATATTTCCTTTTTATTTACACCAGAAATATCTGGTTTATATTAAAATATATTTGTTGCATAGAATAGAATTATAAGGGAGTGATTCTATGCCGTTTCGGCCGAAGCCGACAAAAAAGAAGGTGCAGGCCGTCTACAAGACGCTCTACATCTCTGAGGCGCTCGCCGCCCAGGTAGAGGCCCTGGCCAAATGAAACGACACCAGCTTCAATAACGTGGTCATCAGCATGATCGAATACTGTCTGGGCGAGAGCGCATCGGATAAAATTGAAAAACAGAATTGAGTATTCCGCAGTATTCAAGAGTATTTCTGCGAAAACAGAAGATTTCAAATTCTAAATTAAAAAACATCTGAAAACCTGTTGACACCTAGGGCCCCATGGGATATAATACAAAACGCTCCACTCGGCAAGAGTGGGGCGTCAATCATGTTTGGACCAAATTTATCATAGAAGTACAAATTGGAGGTTAGACCATGTCCACTTTTATGGCCAACAAGGGCAACATCGTCCGCAAGTGGTACATTCTGGACGCGGCGGGCAAGCCCCTGGGTAAGACTGCCGCCACCGCTGCCACCCTGCTGCGCGGCAAGCACAAGCCCGAGTACACCCCGCACGCCGATTGCGGCGATTTCGTCATCATCATCAACGCCGAGAAGGCCGTCCTCACCGGCAAGAAGCTGGAGCAGAAGTACTACCGCACTCACTCCGGCTACCCCGGCGGCCTGCATGAGACCAAGTACCGCCTGCTGATGCAGGACAAGCCCGAGCTGGCCATGAAGTTGGCCATCCGCGGCATGATGCCCCGCAACATCATCACCAAGGACTCCCTGAGCCGCTTGAAGATCTACCGCGGCGCTGAGCATGTGCACGCTGCTCAGAAGCCCGAGTCCTGGACCCAGGAATAAGGAGGAATTTCGAACATGTATAAGAGCAAAAAGCCTTACCACTATGGTACTGGCCGCCGGAAGTCCTCCGTGGCCCGCGTCCACCTCTTCCCCAACGGCACCGGCGCCATCACCATCAACGGCCGCGACATTGACGACTACTTCGGCCTCGATACCCTGAAGCTGCTGGTCCGTCAGCCCCTGGTCACCACAGAGAATGTGGGCAAGGTGGACGTGGTCGCCACCGTCACCGGCGGCGGCGTGACCGGACAGGCCGGCGCCATCCGCCACGGCATCGCCCGCGCCCTGCTGCAGATGAATGAGGAGTACCGTCCCGCTCTGAAGAGCGCCGGTTTCCTGACCCGCGATCCTCGTATGAAGGAGCGCAAGAAGTACGGCCTCAAAGCCGCCCGTCGTGCGCCTCAGTTCAGCAAGCGCTGATTTTACGCAAGCCTCAAAATGCCGCCCGACCGGGCGGCATTTTGTTTGCGCCTCATGTATGCAGAATAAGAATGCAGGTCCACCGAAGCAGACCTGCGTTCTGTTGGGAAAAAGGGGAGGAAAACAGCATACCGGTGGGAATTTGGTTTGTGTTTATCCTCATACCTTATGGAACAATTTTACATCCCGTGAAGTAAAGTTGATGAACCTAATGTGAATAGAGTGTAATTTCATCGTAATGTGGTTGTAAAAAATTTGTAACGTCACCTTATTTAATTTGACATTTCACCTTTTTCTCTTGTTCCTTCCTCCCCATCTGACTATGTCGAGCACGTTTTATAGAAATTTAAGATTTCTCACTCTTGTATCTTGTACATCCCCGTATTATAATCAAGTCAATACTTATATAGGATTGGAGGAATTCACCATGAAATCTATGTCCAGCCGTGCGCTGGCGCTGGCCCTCTCCCTGACCGTGCTCAGCGCCTGCGGTTCCGCCCTAGCGGCCGAAGACGACACCATGCTCATCTCTCCCGCTCCCTCCGGTATCGCTGTCCAGCTCAACGGAGAGGCCCTCACCTTTACCGACGCCGTTCCCGTCGCGCAGGACGGCCGCACCTTCCTCCCCTTCCGCGCCGTGTTCGAGGCCATGGGTGCCGAAGTCAGCAACGAGGGCAACACCATCACAGCCGTCCGCGACGGCAAGACCCTGACCATGACCATCGGTTCCACCGAGGCCACCCTCACCGAGGGTGGGGCCAGCTCCGCCATTACCATGGATGTGGCCCCCTATGTGGACTCCACCACTTGGCGCACCTACGTGCCTGTCCGCTTTGCCGCCCAGGCCTTCGGATGCGCGGTGGGCTGGGATCAGGACAACCAGACCGCTGTGATCGTGGATACGGAGAAGCTTCTGGACGCCGCGCTGGCTGAGCATCAGTTCACCTATATGGAGAAGTATCTGGCGTACAACCAGCAGTTCCAGGAGGGCATCTGGGACATCAGCGCCCAGTTTGACGGCTCCGCCACCATGTTTGGCGCTGGCCCTCTCTCTTTCCAGGGCTCTATGGACGGCACCACCGCCGACTCTCTTCAGATGGCCGCGGCCATGAACCTGAAGATGGATCTGACTGCCTTCCTGGACGCCATGTCCCAAGTGGCCGGTCAGGCTTCCGAGCTCACCGCCGAGGATCAGGCCCTGCTGGATGCCCTGAAGAGCGAAGGCATGGATATGGAGATCCGTGCCGACATGGAAAAGGGTGTGATGTATCTGACCATGGGCGGCAGCGCCCTGGAGACCCTGGGACTCCCCGCCGACACTTGGTACTCCTTTGATATGGCCTCCATGTACGGCCAGATGGGTCTGGACTACACCGCCCTCATCGACGCCTCCAAGACCATGGACGCCTCCGCCCTGCTCCAGACCGCGCTCCAGAGTGCCGACCTCAGCGACAAGGACACCGCTTACGCCACTGTCTCCGCGCTGGTGAACGGCGCGGCCAAGGTGCTCGCGGACGACTCCTTCGTGAAGAGCGGCGACAACTATACCACCACCTACGCCCTGGAGGAGGACGGCACCAAGGTGACCCTCTCCTTCACGCTCACCATGCAGTCCGACAAGGTCGTGGGGTATGAGCTGTCCATGGACAGCTCCACCTCTGTTGACGACGGTGAGGGTGGGCAGATCACCACCACCACGGCCATGAAGGCCGGCATGGATGCCGAAAATCACATGACCGCCACGGTGTCCATGGGTATGGACCCCCTGATGGATCTGTCCCTCAACATCACCGGCGACTATGCCGCCGGCGATCAGGCCCCTGAGACCGAGCCCCCCGCCGGGGCCACCGTCGTGCCTTATGAGCAATTGATCGCCGGCGCCCTGGGCGGCTGACCCGATAAAACACTGAAAAGCGGACCGCAATGCGGTCCGCTTTTCTTCTTTCTTATTGAATGGTAATGAGCAGCTCGCCCGCCTTCACCGAAGTTCCCTCCGTCACCAGTATCTGGTCCACGGTGCCCGACATCCGGGCCACCACGCTGGTCTCCATCTTCATGGCCTCAATGACTGCGAGAACCTGGTTTTCCTCCACCACGTCGCCCGGCTTTACCGAGACCTTGGACACCATACCGGGGATGGAGGCGCCCACCTGGCTCTTGTCCTCCGGGTCCGCCATGGCCACGGGGTGGACCTGCACGGCCGCGTTCCGGTCCGGCACCGCCACAGTACGGCCCATGCCGTTGAGGTCGAAGTGGACGTTCCGGGTGCCGTCCTCATTGAGGTCGCCCAGGCCCAGGTACTTGATGACCAGGGTCTTTCCGTCCTCGATGCTGATCTTGTTGGTCTCGCCCAGGGCCAAGCCATTGAAAAACACATGGCTGCCCATGCGCATGATGTAGCCGTACTCCTGCCTGTGACGGCAGAACTCCTCCACCACCTTGGGATAGAGGCACCAGGAGATGACCGTCCGGTCAGAAGCGCCGGGGTAGAACTTCTCCACCTCTTTCCGGGCTGCCTCCAAATCCACGGGGGGCAGCAGCTCTCCGGGGCGGCAGGTGATGGGCGCCTCGCTCTTGAGGACCACTCGCTGGAAGTCCTCGGGAAAGCCCCAGGCCGGCTGGCCCATCATACCCTTGAAGTAGCTCACCACGGAGTCCGGGAACGCAAGCGCCTCCCCCTTTTCCACCACGTTTTCCGGCGTCAGGTCGTGCTGGACCATAAAGATGGCCATATCTCCCACCATCTTGGAGGAGGGGGTCACCTTTACAATGTCTCCCAGCATATCGTTGACAGCCTTGTACATCTCCTTGACCGCCTCGAACTTGTGACCCAGGCCCAAGCTCTCCACCTGGGACTTGAGGTTGGAATACTGGCCCCCGGGCATCTCATAGCGGTAGATATCGGTGGAGGGGTTCTTGATCCCCGTCTCAAAGGAGGCATACCGCTCCCGCACGTCAGACCAGTAGTCGGAGAGCTTCTGGAGGCCGTCGGAGTCCAGCCCGGTGTCCCGCTCCTGCCCGCGGAGCGCGGAGACCACCGCATTGAGGGAGGGCTGGCTGGTCATGGAGGACATGGAGTCCACCGCGCAGTCCACGATGTCCACCCCGGCCTCAGCCGCCATCAGGAGGGCCGCCACCTGGTTGCCGGAGGTATCGTGGGTGTGGAGGTGGATGGGAATGCCCACCTCCTCCTTGAGGGCCTTCACCAGCTTCTTGGCGGCGTAGGGCTTCAGGAGTCCGGACATATCCTTGATGCACAGGATGTGGGCCCCTCTGCGCTCCAGCTCCTTGGCCATGTCCACATAGTAGGCAATGGTGTAGCGGTCCCGTTTGGGGTCCAGAATATCGCCAGTGTAGCAGATGGACGCCTCGCAGACCTTGCCCTGGTTGAGGACCTCGTCTATGGCCACTTCCATACCGGGGACCCAGTTGAGGGAGTCGAAGATGCGGAATACGTCAATGCCGCAGCGGGCGGCCTCCTTCACAAAGGCGCGGATCAGATTGTCCGGATAGTTGGTGTAGCCCACGGCGTTGGCGCCCCGGAGCAGCATCTGGAAGGGGATGTTGGGGATCTTCTCCCGCAGCAGGTCCAGCCGCTCCCAGGGGGACTCGTGGAGGAACCGATAGGCCACGTCGAAGGTGGCCCCGCCCCACATCTCCAGGGAGAAGCAGTCCGCCAGGATCTCCGCAGTGCCGTCCGCCCCCAGGAGCATATCCCGGGTCCGCACCCGGGTGGAGAGCAGGGACTGATGGGCGTCCCGCATGGTGGTGTCGGTGATGAGGAGCTTTTTCTGCCCCTTCACCCAGTCCCGCAGGGCCTCGGGCCCCTTCTGGTCCAGGAGCTGCTTGAGCCCGGGCCGGGCCTCGCCGGAGGCGCGTGGGATCCGCGGGATGTCCAGTTGCCGGCGGTCGATGGAGGGATTGTCTACCTGCTTTTGGGCGATGTACTTGAGCACCTTGGTGGCGCGGTCCTGGCCGTACTGCATCTCGAAGAGCTCGGGGGTCTCGTCAATGAACTTTGTGTGGCAGGCCCCGGACCGGAAGGTGGGGTGGCTGAGAATGTTGGTGATGAAGGGGATATTGGTCTTGACGCCCCGGACGTGCTCCTCCCGCACCGCGCGGGTGGCCCGGCGGCAGGCCCCCTCAAAGGTGTTGTCCCAGGAGGTGACCTTGACCAGCAAGGAGTCGTAATAGGGGGAGATCACGGCCCCGGTATAGGCGTTGCCGCCGTCCAGGCGGACGCCGCAGCCGCCGCCGGAGCGATAGGCGGTGATCTTTCCGGTGTCGGGCGCGAAGTGGTTGGCCGGGTCCTCGGTGGTGACCCGGCATTGGATGGCATACCCCTTGATGTGCAGGTTGTCCTGGCTGCCCATGTCGATAGATGGGTGGGAGAGGGGGTGTCCCTCGGCGATGAGGATCTGTGCCCGCACCAGATCGATGCCGGTGACCTGCTCGGTGACGGTGTGCTCCACCTGGATGCGGGGATTCATCTCAATAAAGTAGTGATTGCCGTCCCGATCCACCAGAAATTCCACCGTGCCGGCGTTCACATAGCCCACATGCCGGGCGATCTTCACCGCGTCTGCGCGGAGCTTTTCCAGCGTGGCCTGCGGCACGCTCCAGGCCGGCGCGAACTCCACCACCTTCTGGTACCGCCGCTGAAGGGAGCAGTCCCGCTCACCCAGGTGGACCACGTTGCCGTACCGGTCGCCCAGCACCTGGACCTCGATATGCTTGGGCTCCACCAGGTACTTTTCAATGAAGATATCGTCGTTGCCGAAGGCCTTGTGGGCCTCTCCCTTCACCAGCTCGAAGGCGGGCTTGACCTCCTCGGGCCTGTCACAGCGGCGCATCCCGCGGCCGCCGCCTCCGGCGGCCGCCTTGAGGATGACGGGAAACCCATAGGACACCGCCCGCTCCAGGGCCTCGTCGGCGTCCCGCAGGGGCTCTTTGGAGCCGGGTATGGTGGGCACGCCGCAGGCCAGGGCCGTCGCCTTGGCCGCCAGCTTGTCGCCCATCTGGGCCAGGATGCCGGAGTCCGGACCGATAAAAGTGATCTCCGCCTCCTCGCAGGCGCGGGCGAATTCGGCGTTCTCGGAGAGGAACCCATAGCCCGGATGGATAGCGTCCACGCCTCTCCGCTTGGCCAGATCGATGATGCCGGGGATATCCAAATAAGCCCCCAGGGGGGATTTGTTCTCCCCGATCAGGTAGGCCTCGTCGGCCTTGGTGCGGAAGAGCGCATAGGTGTCCTCATTGGAATACATGGCCACCGTGTGCAGCCCCAGGTCATAACAGGCCCGGAAAATCCGGATGGCGATCTCCCCCCGGTTGGCCACCAGTACCTTCTTGAAGTTGTGTTCTGACACTTTCCCCTTCCTCGCTTTCATTCAAAGGTAAGTCGTGCTCCGAAGAAAAAGGGGCGGGCGAAATCGCCTGCCCCGCTGTCCGACAGCCCTTGTCAGGATTTCACGACCATTGGTTTATTGTTCTTTATTATACGATATGGACGCCATTTTTGCAATCTGTTTCTTCTAAAGTTGCAAAGCTCGTCAGAACGCACAGGGATATGCTGTTTTTCCTCTTTTGTCTCGTTTGAACGCACAATAGTCCGCAATATGCGCACATCCTGTTTTTTCTATGGAAAGCCCACCTTATTTCAAGCGGTAAAAGGCCCCGCCGGGCATACCCGGCGGGGCCAAAGCTTAACATTGATCTGCTTTTTGCGGAATCATTGCACCTGCACGGCGCTGACGGTGAGCTCGTCCCCGGCACAGTCCACCACCAGGGTGTCGCCGGGCTCCACCTCGCCGGAGATGATCTTCCGGCTGATGAGGGTCTCCACGGTGTGCTGGAGGTAACGGCGCAGGGGCCGGGCGCCGTAAATGGGATCGTAGGCGCTGTCGATGACGTGGTCCTTGGCCCGCTCGGTGAGACTCACGGTGAGCTGCTTGTCTCCCAGCCTACGGTTGAGCTCCGCCACCATCAGGTCGATGATGTGGGTGACGTTGTCCTTGGTAAGGGGCTTATAGAACACGATCTCGTCCAGCCGGTTGAGGAACTCGGGCCGGAAGGAGTGCTTCAGCAGGTCGCTGACCTGGTTTCTGGCCTCCTCGGTGATTTCCCCGTTGGGACCGATGCCGTCCAGCAGGAACTGAGAGCCCAAGTTAGAGGTAAGGATGATGATGGTGTTCTTGAAATCCACCGTCCGGCCTTGACTATCCGTAATACGGCCGTCATCCAATACCTGGAGTAATATATTGAACACGTCCGGGTGGGCCTTCTCCACCTCGTCGAAGAGGACCACGGAGTAGGGCTGGCGGCGGACGGCCTCGGTGAGCTGGCCGCCCTCCTCATAGCCCACATATCCGGGAGGGGCGCCGATGAGCCGGGAAACGGAGAACTTTTCCATATACTCCGACATATCGATCCGCACCAAGTTCTTCTCGCTGTCGAAGAGGGCTTCGGCCAGGGTCTTGGCCAGCTCCGTCTTGCCCACGCCCGTGGGGCCCAGGAACAGGAAGGAACCGATGGGCTTGTCGGGGTCGGCGATGCCGGCCCTGCTTCTCAGGATAGCCTCGCTCACCAGGCGCACGGCTTCGTCCTGACCCACCACCCTCTGGTGGAGGATATCCTCCAGATGGAGGAGCTTCTCCCGCTCGCCCTCCATGAGCTTGGACACGGGGATGCCGGTCCATCGCTGGATGATGCGGGCGATCTCCTCCTCCGTGACCTTATCCCGCAGCAGGGAGCGTTCCTTGCCCTCCTGGGCGATCCGCTCCTCGGCCTCCAGGGCCTTCTGGAGCTCGGGGATCTTGCCGTACTGGAGCTCCGCAGCCTTGTTGAGGTCGTACTCCCGCTGGGCCTTCTCCAGCGCCGCATTGGCGTTTTCCATCTCCTCGCGGAGCTTCTGCACCTTGCCGATGGCGTTCTTCTCGTTCTCCCACTGGGCCTTTTGGGCGTTGAACTCATCCCGCATCTCGGCCAGCTCTCTCTGGATCTCGGCGAGATGCTCCTTGGAAATGCCGTCGTCCTCCTTCTTGAGGGCGGCCTCCTCGATCTCATGCTGGATGATCTTCCGGCGGATCACATCCAGCTCGGTGGGCATGGAGTCGATCTCCGTGCGGATCATGGCGCAGGCTTCGTCCACCAGGTCGATGGCCTTGTCGGGGAGAAACCGGTCGGTGATATAGCGGTTGGAGAGGGTGGCGGCGGCAATGATGGCGTTGTCGGTGATCTTCACGCCGTGGAACACCTCGTAGCGCTCCTTCAGGCCGCGGAGGATGGCGATGGTGTCCTCCACCGTGGGCTCGCTGACCATGACGGGCTGGAACCGGCGCTCCAGGGCCGCGTCCTTTTCGATATACTGGCGATACTCGTTGAGGGTGGTGGCGCCGATGCAGTGGAGCTCGCCCCGGGCCAGCATGGGCTTGAGGAGGTTGCCTGCATCCATGGCGCCCTCGGTCTTGCCCGCGCCCACGATGGTGTGGAGCTCGTCGATGAAGAGGATGATCCGTCCCTCGGACTTCCTGACCTCGCCCAACACCGCTTTGAGCCGCTCTTCAAACTCGCCGCGGTACTTGGCGCCGGCCACCAGGGAGCCCATATCCAGGGCGAAGATGGTCTTGTCCTTCAGGGAACCGGGCACGTCCCCTTTGACGATCCGCTGGGCCAGGCCCTCGGCGATGGCGGTCTTGCCCACGCCGGGCTCGCCGATGAGGACCGGATTGTTCTTGCTCTTCCGGCTCAGGATGCGGATCACGTTTCGGATCTCGTCGTCCCGGCCGATGACGGGGTCCAGCTTATTCTGCCGGGCCCGCTCCACCAGATCGGAGCCGTACTTCTTGAGGGCGTCGTAGGTCTCCTCAGGGTTGTCGGAGGTCACCCTCTGGTTGCCCCGGATGGCAGAGAGGGCTTTGAGCACCCCCTCCTTGGTGATGTTGTAGGTACGGAACAAGTCTTTGAGCCCGCTGTTGGCCGTCTCCACCAGGGCGAGGAGCAGGTGCTCCACAGAGACATATTCATCCTTCATGGAGGAGGCCACGGCTTCCGCCCGGTTGAGGGCCTTGTCCACGTCGGCGGCGATATAGACCTTGCCCGCCTCCCGGCCGCCGCCCACCGTCACCCGAGGCAGCTCCTCTACCTCTTTACGGACGGCCGCTTCCAGACTCGGGACGGTGAGGCCCATGCCGCCCAGGAGCTGCGGGATCAGGCCGTTCTCCTGCTCCAACAGTGCGTAGAGGAGATGGACCTGTTCGATCTGCTGGTTGCCGTACTCCTGGGCGATGGTCTGGGCGTTTTGCACCGCTTCCAGGGATTTCTGTGTGAATTGATTCATGTTCATGGTGGTTCACATCCTTTCCGGAGTGATCGATTTACAAATTTTTGGTGTCCCGGCCCAGGAGATAATCCACAGTGACGTGGTAATAGTCGGCCAGGACGATCAGATGTCTCAGTGGAATCTCACGTTTTCCTGTCTCATAGTTGCTATAAACTCTCTGGTCAATCCCCAGGAGACTGGCCACCTGAGCCTGTGTCATATCTCGGTCCTCACGCAAATCGCGCAGCCGCGGCAAATACATATTCTTCACCTCGACTGCATTTTAATCTACTATCAAATAATAGTATTTACTTTACTATCAAAAAATAGTAAACTATCTTCGTGAGGTGAAATTTATGAGATCTACAAAAACCTATATCGTGCGGGCGCAGGTCTGCGGCACTTGCGTCCACTATCGCCAGCACTACGTCCTGAGCGAGGGCGGACGGCTCGAACCTCTCTGGTACGGGCACTGTCATGTACCCCACCAGGGGCGGTATCCGCAGCCCGACGGGACCTGTCCGCACTGGAAGGCATACAGGGAGGAGCCGGCCAGACCGCGCTGACCGGCTCCTTCTCTCCCAGCAGAGCGCTCCGGAGCCCTGGCGCTTGTCACGCTCCGGCCCATCCGCGCTGTTTACTCTATGGCGATGCGCTTGCTCTCCGGCACGGCAGGAATGACCTTGGGGAGATGCAGCTCCAACACGCCGTTCTGATAGGAGGCGGTGATGTGCTCGTCATCCACACCGCTGATGTCGAAGGAGCGGCGGAAGGACCCATAGCGGCGCTCCCTGCGGATATAACCGCCCTGCTCGTTCTTTTCGTCCTTGCTCTCGCTGTGCTCGGCGGAGATGGTGAGGATCCCATCCTTCACATCCAGCTTGATATCCTCTTTCTGGAAACCGGGCAGCTCTGCCTCCAGCACGAACTTGTCGCCCGCGTCGCGGATATCGGTGCGGAAATCGGGCAGGGCGGCGCTGCTGTTGCCGAAGAACTTGCGCTCAAAGTTGTCAAAAATATCAAAGAAATTGTCGTTATTGCGCTCAAAGGGAATCATACCAAACATATAAAAGGCTCCTTTCAAACTGTGATCCATCTTGATTTCTCTGTTAGCAGTCATTAGACTAATTTGCTAAAATCCTTTGCTTTTCATGGAAACCATCCTCTTTCCGGGGACTGCGCCCTCTCGAACGCGCCCCCTTGTCTCATCTTCTGGACCTAGTATAAGCCTGGATTATGAACAAATATACAGACAAATATGTCTAAACTGTAAATATTAGCACTCATCATTATAGAGTGCTAATTCCTTGGCGTCAGAAAGGCGGACCGGGCCGTTTCCGGTCCGCTCCGCCCCCTGCGGTACTTCGCTTCTATAGTTACGGCAACTTCCCATATGCCTCGTCATCCACCGGCTCGCACCACTCGTTCCCGGCGCCCTCCCCCGGTATCTCCACGGCCAGGTGGGCAAACCAACTGTCCTTGGCGGCGCCGTGCCAGTGCTTCACGTTGGCGGGAATATGGACCACATCTCCGGTCCGGAGTTCACGGGCTGGCTTTCCCTCCTCCTGGTACCACCCCCGGCCGCCGGTGCACAGCAGAATCTGCCCGCCGCCTTTTGCGGCCCGGTGTATGTGCCAGTTGTTTCGGCAGCCCGGCTCAAAGGTCACGTTGCCGATGACCACCCCCTCCAGCGAGAGCATATTCAAATAGCTCCGGCCCACAAAATAGGGGGCAAAGGCGGCGTTCTCCGGCCCCCGGGGAAAGATCACGCCTTGCTTCCAGTCACACATGGCCGTTCTCCTTTCCGTCCTGATGCCGCTGAAGCAGCTGCTCCTTGCACATCAGGCCCTTTTCATACCGCTCGATCTTGTGATTGAGCCGGTCCAGCGACTGCTGCATCTCTTCCATGCGGGCCGTCAATTGTTCCCGCTGCTCGATCAGGAGGGCCTTGCGGGCCTCCACGGTCTCGTCGCCCCGCTGGAAGAGGGCCACATACTCGATCAGCGCCTCGATCTGCACGCCCGCGGCGCGCATACACTTCATCAGCTCGATCCAGTTGCAGGACTCCTCGTCGTAGTCCCGGATACCGCTCTTGGTGCGGGGTACCGGTGGAATCAGTCCGATGCGTTCGTAATAGCGCAGGGTGTCCGCCGACAGGTCGAATCTCCTGCTCACTTCTGCAATGGTCATGGCGTCTGTCTCCTTTCCAGCATTCAGCCGGTCTCTCCCTTCGCGCACAAAGGGTCCCGGCGGCCTTTTGAGCCGGACGGGTATCCCGCAGGCCACGCAGTCACCTGCCTTGCCCCGTCCGGCGGTGCGGCCCCATCATAGTAAAGCGTTGTCTCGGCCCTTGTACGTTTGATTCGCGTTCCTGCAGACAGAGAGGCGTCGCAGGATCTTCTCCTCTGTTCCGCATGCTTTTTACTACCATAACACCTGGAGTAGACTCCAAGTCAATAGGCTGCTCCTCTTTTTTGAAAATATTTTTCAGGCCGGTTTCACGCGGGCCTCCCTGGAAAAGGGAAACCTGCTTTTGAACCGGTTCAAAAGCAGGTTTTCCTTCGGCGCCCCAGCGCCGCAGAAAGCGATTGCCCGACCAAAAGAGTTGGTCAAAACCTCCATTTGGAAAATCAGGAAATCCCCTGTTCCGCCAGCCTTACCCGCAAATCTTTCATCCTGAATTCTGCCATTGGGCCGGGGGATGCGGACAAAAAGTTGGAGGGGAAGCAGCTCATTGCTGTGGAGAGCACCAGCTATATCGACAACCATGGTATGAAGTGGAACGGCAACAACCAGTACACCATGCCCATTCAAGTAGCGATGTATCGCTGTTACCAGCAACAGATGCTTCACTTGGAGGAACAGCGGAATCGGCAAGCGGGCAGTTTCAGGAGTTTCCGTGGGCGTTAAAAATGGGGGCGAATCCAGAGAGAAAAATCAGTTCTGCGGTCGTTATCCCGCAGTGCCTGCTCCCACAGGGAAAAAACAGGGGGCAAGCCCCGGAGAGGAGATCAACATGAGCAAAAAAGAGAAACTTCCCCTCTACCTGTCGCCGAAGAAAAAAGCAATCCTGGAGCGAAGATATACGGAAGATGGCAGCCGAAATCTCACCGGCTTTATCGTAAAGTCGGTGGAGCTGGACATGGGTCTGAGTACGCTGGTGGACTGTGTTAAGCTGGACGATGAGTACCTGCGAGGAGAAAGGCGGTACTTTGACGCCCTGGGATACCGAGACCGCCGCGGGGACTCGCACCATTTACCCTGTCGCCCAGCACTGCCGAGTCGCTCCGGGAGCGGAAAAGACTGCCCTGACGGAATGGATCTTTCCCCATCCGTTAAAGCCGGAGCAGCCCACCCGCCCAAGCGCTGCCTCTGACAAAACAGAATCCAGTCACCGACTTCCAGCCGGTGACCAGGTGTACCCGAAAGCCCGGTACCGGTTGCATCTCTGACCTCAATGACCACCTCTTTGGGGGCCCGCTACTTGCCCGCCTGGCCGGACGGAACCAAACACTTCAAGCCCGCCTACGTCCACACCCGGGAGGAACTGAAGGTGCTCATTCGGCAGATGAACGCGGAGCGGAAGGCCGTACAGGACCGCCTGCGGGGGATCCCCCACCGTGCAAGCTCCACAAGAAGGAGCGTCAGATCTGGGAGCACATGAAGTTCCATCCTGATGAAACTAATATGAGCGTCATCGCCAAGGGCGCGAAGGCAACCAGGCACACGGTGGCCAAGCACTATTGAGATGCTCCAAAAGATGTTGGGAATAGAAAAGCGAGAGGGGACGGCATCATAAATGCGCCGTCCCCTTCTAAGGATCATGTCTCTATTTTCTGTTTGGTTTCCTCTTAATGCCCAAAAGCCTGATGAAATCATCAAACAACGAGGTGTCTGCTGGCTCAAACATCAGCCATTTTCCATCGTGGTAGGTCTGCGTTTCGTCATAAATTCTTTGAACTTTCTCTGAGTAATGTTCTCTGTCGTTTACGAATTTCAAGCGCTCATCCTTACCTAAGATGATCATAAATCCTATGCAGTTTTCTCTCGCATACAGTGCGCATAGGGTTTTGCCGCCTCGGCGGTATTTATATTCATAGGTCCATGCTTTCCCACCGCTGCCCCACAGACGTTCCATGTCATATTTTTCATCAATCAAGGCACATAATTGAGTCCAGATCTCGTATAAGGATTTTCCCACTAAAGTTGTCATTTGCTCTGCGTCCGGTACCATGTCAAGCACGACAGCCGCCTCCTCTATCAATCAGAATTATATTGTTATTCTACCGTATAGGTATGAGTTTCTCTATCAAATTCCTCTTATAGCGAGGCGGCTGTCGATCAAGACTCTCGTGCTCCTTTATCGCACAGGGGCATTTTCCCGTGGGGGATGTGCCTTACTTCTTTTCCACCGGGATCCAGACCTCGCAGTAGTAGTCCTGATCCTGAGCGCCGTTCTCAAACTTGCTGGCGTCGCTGTACAGCTCCACGTTGATGCCGGCGGCGATCTTGTAGTCTGGGTTCGTGGGCAGCCACTGGGAGAATATCTGCTGGTTCAGCCCCTGGAGAGCCTGAGGCATCCGACCGGTGCAGGGGAACACCGCCCAGGTGTGGGCCGGGATGGTACGGGTGGTGAAGCCGTCAGGGATTTCCTTGGCGGGATCGTAGTTGTCGGCGATGAGATATTCAAACTCGTTGCCGCCCATACTCTCGTCCAGGTTGATGCCGTACATGCCGCACACCACCTTGCCTCCACCTGTGCCGAAATGCTCCGCCCAGAACTGGGGGACCTGAGCGGCGGCGTCCTCATACTTGAAAGTCTTTGCCCGGCAGAGCACCGTAAACGCCTCTTTTTTCATAACCTTACAGTCCATGTTTTGACCACCTTCCAATGTCACTTTGATCCGAAGCGGAGCAAAGGAACAGACCGCGCCTCCGCCTTTTCGCAGTGCGGCAGGTGTGAGGCCATGGAACCGGGCAAAGGCTTTGGTAAAGCTGTCCGGCGAATCGTAGCCGAACTCCAGCGCGATGTCGATGATTTTCCGGTCCGTCGTGAGGACCTCCAGCCCGGCGGCGGAGAGCCGGCGCTGGCGGATGTAGTCGCCCACCGTCATGCCGCACAGCATGGCAAACCCCTTCTGGAAGTAAAAAGGAGACAGGGCCGCCTGCTGCGCGATCTCCCGGATGGTCAGCTCCTCCCGGAGATGTTCCTCGATATACTGGATCGCCTGATGAATGCTTGTTACCCAATCCATTGGTCACACCGTCCTTCTGGATCCAGCATACCGGAAATCAGCGGCCCCTGCCCGATTTTCCGTGCTCATGTTTGTCCGGTGGTCTGTCGTTTTAAAACGAACTCTTGGGCAGGGTGGCCGAATTCTTCGGTCAGTCTGCTCTCTGAAAAGCCCAGGCGCTTGTAGAAGGCCCGTGCGGCCTGTCCGTTGGGGTCGCTTTCCTGGTAGGTGATTAGGGAAATGTCTTTGCCCTCTTCCATCTGCGTCAGCATGAAGGACACCAGCTTCTGCGCAATGTGCTGTCTCCGGCAGGCTGGGTCCACCGCCAGGAAGCATAGCTCACCCGGTTCCTTGGAAAACAGCAAAATGCCCGCCATGCGTTCCGCCTCCGCCGCGCAGACGGCGGAGGAATTTTCCATAAAGCGCAGGACTGTGGCTCTGTGTTCCTCCATAGCTTCGGCGGTCTCCAGACCGGGAAAGACATCCCGGACCTGTTCCACCAGCGCCATCCAGGCATTAATGTCTTGTGTTTGTGCGAGTTTGATTTCCATAGTTTTATTCCTCATTGCGATCCATTGGACGCTGCCCTTTCTGTATGTGCGGTGATGATCGTGTAGCTTCGGGCATGAATGGTGATACGCACCCCATCCACCCCGCAGTACCAGTTCTTGCCCTGCTGATAAATCACGCAGTTTCTCTTCAAAATCAAAGCCTTGCAATATGCGACTGCGTCCGTCTCTATGTTCAGATTCCGCTTGATCCGTTCTGTACCCATCACGGTCGTATGGAGCCTGTCAAGATTAGAGATCAGCGTCCGGTTGTCCTGTGCAAGCGGAGTCCCATCCATAGAATCGCTCATTTCAGCAGTTCCTTTCGCAGATCGTCCAGATACAGCTTCTGCTGCCGTTTCAGATATCCGGGGATAAAGGGGAGCATCCACCTGACGGCCTCAGTGCAAGTCAGCCGGGTGCCGCCCTCCGCCGACTCGAAGGCCCCTTCCCAGGAGCCGGACATGTTGCCGTTCTCCATGGTAAAGGCCCATTGACGGAGCGGCTCACAGGCTGTGACCGTAAAGTTGGTGGCGTAGCCGCTTTTGGTGTGTTCCACAAAACGGCCCTCGTCCAGTACCTCCACCCGCGCAAGATCACTGCGCCAGGCGGTATGGGTGAGGTCGGTCACCGTATGCCACACCCGCTCCACCGGACAGGGGAAATGGACTGTCACTTTGGAAACCGCCATACGATCACCCCTTCTTTGGTTTCTTGTTGAGCTTCAAGCTGATACCTTGGCGGTCCGCCGTCTCCTGAAGCAGCCCCACAGCGGCAAGGGCACGATCCTTGACCGTCTGCTCTGCCAGTTCCGGCCGGCTGTCCAGAGCGGCCATCACAGAGCGCAGATCCTCCAGGAGCAAGAGATGGACCGCTGTGTTGAAAAGAGTTTTACGGCGGCCATCGTTGTAATAGGCCAGAAGTTTATCCAGGATCGCCCGTTTTTCCTCCAGTTGGGCAAGGTACGCCTCCAGTCCCAGTTCCCGAGCCTGGGCAATGTCCTTCTGCCGGTTCCGGTGAGGGACAAAGGAATCCCCGTCGCCGAAGCCATCATAGCGGGGACAGGGGTACTCCGGGCATTCCCAGCAAAACTGGACGCCGCCGTGCTCCAGGGAGCACCGGGCCATGGCGCAGCTCTGATTGCCTGCTCCGCCGCCGCAGCCGGGACAGTAGCCGCCCAGGTGCATGGAGCACAGGGCGCAGTTGAGGCCACACAGGGAGAAGCGGGTTTCTGTACGGGTAAAACCTTTCATGCCGTTTCCTCCCTTAGAACCACAGCGCCTGCTCTTCCCGGAACACCGGGGTTTTCCCTTGGGCGTAGGGGTCATAACGATTTTCGTTGCAGCCGAATTCCTGCAAAAAGCGGATCTGTCCTGCTCCATTCCAACGAATGAGGGAGAGACCGCCAAAGCTCTGGATCACACCATCTGTCATGGCGCACCGGAAGGACCACTCCACTACGGTTTGGTCCCCTTTGTGAAAATACTGCCGGATATCCCAGCGCTGCACGGTTCCCCGGGTGTTCCACTCGTCAAACCACAGCTTGATTTTCCCACTTCCGTGATACTCCGGCCCCCAGCTCTCGATGTAGACGGCGTCGGGGGCAAAAAGGTCCTCAATGCCTGTGTTCTGCTTGTCCAGCCACATGGAAACCCACTGCCGGATTTTATTTTCCCGCTGCTTCTCCATTGTTGTTTCCATATCCACGCTCCCCTGTTGCACCACTTGGGTGATGTCCCGCAGCATCAAATATTCCGTGTCTTTATTCCTCCAGGATCTGAAATCCCGCCCGCTCATACAGGCGCAGCGATGGATTTTCTCTCTGAACAGAGAGCGATGCCCGTAGATAACCGTTCTCCCGCAGCAGAAACAGAAGGCTGTTCAGCAGCTGTGTCCCAATGCCCAGCCCGCGGTATCCCGGCAATAGCGAGATGGCCAGGGATGGCGTACCGCTGTCGATGTGGCCATAGTATTCCACGATACGGCTCCACACTGCGCCAACGACCGTTCCCTCCTTCTCGGCAACGAGACAGTGATCCCCGGGTTGTGTGCCAAAACCTGCAATATAGACCTGCAGCTCCGGCAGATCGACCACCGACCGTGGCGGCGGTTCCGCTCCCTCCGGGAGATAGGATAGATGGCCTGATAGAGAAATTCCCGCAGAAGACCACATTCCTTCGGGCACATTTTGCGGATTTAGGGGTAAATGTGTTTCATTACTCTGTCCTTTTGGTGGGGTGCCGGATGACGGTTTTCATCCGCTCCGGTTTACACCGCCGCACATCACTGAGGTAGATCTCGTGGTGGAACCGACCCTCCCCAAAGTCCGCCTCATAGCCCTGGGCCTTGGCGTATTCCTCCATGGCGGCCACCGTGGCGGGCTCGTCGTCGTAGTGGCCAATGTGCATGCACTGGACGCACAGTCCCTCCTCCCAAGGGAAGAACTCCACCGGAGAGAAATCCTTCTGCTTCTTTTCCGTAGCCTCCCGGATCGCCCAGTCAAAGACCTCTCTCGTCACAAACTCTGGCAGCCGGATGAGGGAGATCCACTGAAAATCCGCCTTGCAGGCGTAGTCTACCCCATGGACGCCCTCCTGCCACCACAGACCCTCCAGGGGCGGCACCACATAGTCAAAGTACCCCTCCAGCTTGTGCTTGCCCATCTTGCTCATTTTGATGGTGAAGGCCACGGCGTAGAGCATTCCCAGGGCCTGCTTATAGGCGCCGTCCTCCTCATTGGGATCACCCTGGCCCCGCACCGCCAGGAAATTCATAGCCGGTACCGTGACGATACCCGGCGTCGTGGGAGGCAGATAGAATTCCTTGTATTCTTTCTTGTAATCAAAGGGCATGGTCATTCCTCCTCTTCTTTTGGTGCCTGCTTCTCAGCGCCTCGCAGGTGACGCGCACCAGCCCCGTCATCCGCTCCCGGTCCTCCACATCTTCCACCAGCAGGGAGTCCTTCGCCCCCTCATAAGGCGGAGCCTTGGGCAGGTCGGGGAACGCCGCTTCGCCCCGCGGGGTAATCTTTACGAAAAACTGGTCGTCACAGATGACGGCGAAGAACACATCGTCGCAGTAAAGGCCGTATTCGCCGAACATCTTCCGGCTGCGGATGGCTCCGGCCTCCCGCAGCTGCTCGGCCACATAGTTCACAAAATCCGGATGAGACGCCATGCTAATCCCTCCCTCGATAACGGTCGGCCAAGGTTTGACTCCAAACTCCAAGCCGCTCCCGCAACTCTTCCGGCTCCAGCAGCTCCGCCTTGTCTCCGAAGGTCAGGACCCAGCTGAGCACGCTGTCCGCGTCTGGAAAGCCTCCGGTAAAACGCAGCCGCCCGTCCGGTGCCACGGTGAAGCGGTCCGCGCCGTACTCTTCCACCAGACGCCAGCGGCAGGTCGGGTCAAAGAGAACGGTGACCTGATATTTCACCGGAAAGACCCGCTCCGGCTCCAGGTCGGGCAGAGGCGCAGGCCGGGGCTCAAAAAGTTCCCCGGAGGTGAGGCCCGTCATGCGGTTCAATTTGAACAGGCGGAAATCCTTCCGCATTTGGCACCAGCCCCACACATACCAAGCGGACCAGTGGAACACCAGGTAGCAGGGCTCGACGATTCGCACCGATTCCTCTTTGGGCGAGAAATAGGTAAAGCGGATAGTATGGTGCTGCTCGATGGCCCCCTGGATGAGCTCAATTTTCGGCGGCAGACTGGTCTTGTACCAGGAGGAGAGGTCAATGAGCATGTGGGCGCTGCCGGGCACCAGCCCACCCGTCCCGGCGGACAGCTTCTCCATCAGCTGAGCATAGCGCCGGGTGCCGCTGATGCTGTCCAGGCTCCGCAGCCCTGCCAGGATGGCCTGCATCTCCGGATCGGTGAGCACCGTACGGTCCACCCGATAGCCCTCCATGATGGAGATGCCGCCGCCTGCGCCCTGGGCGGTGGAGATGGGGATGCCCGCCCGGCACAGGGACTCGATGTCCCGCTGGATGGTCCGGCGGGACACTTCGAACTGTTCCGCCAGCTCCGGGGCGGTGACATTCTCCCGCTGGAGCAGGATGGATAGGATACCGATGAGCCGCTCCATCTTCATGAGATGCACCGCCCTTCTTGGTTTTTCCTGCATGATACCATGACGACGGCCCTGGAGTGGTATCACGCCATGTTTTTCGGCTGCCCCGTCAGGGGCGAGAAAACGACTGAAAATCGAAGCATAATCGCCGTTCTGTAGCTATTATACCATAGGAACACGACAACTGTCTGTCATGTTTCTTTTTGCCTTGTGCTTTTTGTGACCATTGGGTACAATAGGGGCAACGGAGGGGATGGTCATGGGAAAGATCGTTTTATATCTCGCCATGAGTGTGGACGGATATATTGCGGACGAGCAGGGCGGCGTGGGCTGGCTGGGCGGTGACGGCAGTGAACCGGATGCCCCCGGCAGTTACCCGGCGTTTTATGAGACGGTGGACACCATCGTTATGGGTTGGACCACCTATCGTCAGATCGTCACGGAGCTTTCCCCGGACAGCTGGCCCTATGAGGGCCGTCCCTGCTATGTGGTAACCCACCGGCAGGAAGAGGACCAGGAGGGTATCTGCTTCTGGAATGGAGAACTGACCGCCCTGGCGGGCAAGCTGAAAGCGGAGCGGGAGGGAAACATCTGGATCTGCGGCGGTGCGTCCGTGGCCGGGCAGCTGCTGAAAGAGGGGCGCATCGATAAACTGTGGCTGTCGGTAATCCCCACAGTACTGGGCAAAGGCGTGCGGCTGTACCCCGAACTAGGGCCGGAACTGCCGCTGAAGCTGGTGGGAACAGAACATTACAACGGAATCGTAGATCTGGTATACGAAAAGCGGTGACAAGCAATGAGTGATCAATTTATCAATTTGACGGAAGACAATCTGGCGCAGGAGCATTTGTGCTGCATTATCCGCAGCAAGAAGCCCCACCCCGGCGTGGAAGCCAAGCGGGCCTGGCTGGCCCAACGGCTCCGGGAAGGCCATGTGTTCCGCAAGCTGGACACCAAGGGTGTGGTGTTCATCGAGTACGCTCCGCTGGAGACCGCCTGGGCACCAGTGGAGGGAGAGAACTATCTCTACATCTACTGCTTGTGGGTCTCCGGCGAATTTAAGGGCAAGGGCTACGGCAGGCATCTGATGGAGTACTGCCTGGCCGACGCCAAATCCAAGGGGAAATCCGGTGTGTGTATGCTGGGTGCCGAAAAGCAAAAGGCCTGGCTCTCGGACCAGGCCTTCGCAGCGAAATATGGGTTTGAAACGGTGGATACCACCCCGGGCGGCTATCGGCTGCTGGCCCGCTCCTTTGACGGAACCAAGCCGCACTTTGCGGAGAATGCCAAGCAGTTGGAGATCGAAAGCTCGGACTTGACCATCTATTATAGCCCCCAGTGTCCCTACATCCATCAGAGCGTAGAACTGGTGCACAGGACCTGCGGGGAGCTGGAGGTACCCTATATCCTCATTCCAGTGGACACTTTGGAAAAGGCCAAGGCTCTGCCCGGTGTGTTCAACAACTGGGCGGTATTTTATCAAGGGAAGTTCGTGACGGTGAATCTGCTGAACGCCGCCGCTTTGAAACGGCTCCTAAAAAAGTAAGGTGTGCCCATGGAAATCAGAAAAGTTGAGAAGGATAAAAAGAAATACCTCGCCTTGCTGTTGTTGGCGGATGAGCAGGAGGACATGATCGACCGCTATCTGGAGCGTGGGACCATGTATGTGCTGGAGGACGGCGAAGTCAAAGCCGAGTGCGTGGTGGCTGACGAGGGCGACGGCGTTCTGGAACTGAAAAACATCGCCGTGGAGCCGGGCTTTCAGGGCAAAGGCTATGGAAAGGCCCTCGTGGACTTCCTCATCCGAACCTATTCAGGACGCTATGCGGTGCTGCAGGTGGGCACTGGAGACAGCCCGTCCACCATTCCGTTTTACGAGGTCTGCGGGTTTCGCAGGCACCATCTGGTGAAGAACTTCTTCACCGACCACTACGACCATCCTATCTATGAGTGCGGGGTCCAACTAGTGGATATGGTGTATCTGCAAAGGAAGATCGGAACATGAGGTTGCCGGAACTGTTTAGAATGGAAGATGAAAATGATTGTTGTAAAGGATACTAATTAATTCGATGGAGCGAATGCATTGAAAAGACAATTTAGCAAAAGTCTCATCTCTGTCCAGTTATCATCATACTCAAGAATTTGGTTGCCATTTTCAGGTGTTTTACACTTGTTAAAGAATTTGGATTGAATCAATCCCTTTTGCATCACTTCACCTTGGTAGGTTTTAGTTTTATCATTATAACCTTTCCAATGCACAGGAATTAGTTTGCCATCATTTGAAAGAACATCAGCACCTAAATAAAGCTCTATGGAACATGCTTGGCCATTAATATTGAGACAGTATTCACCGTTTGGGCCAAGTGTGGGGTAATTATTTGCGAGGGCAATGTTAGGCAAATGCAATATCCTAAAATTATCGGGAAAATGAAGTTTTTCCAAATCCATCAATTCGGCTAATCCCGCTGAATCATTATCGTACAAAGCAATTACTCGGTTCTGAATGCCAGCTGCAATAAAGGCTTTGAGATAATGAGTCAAAAAGTTCGTACTACCTTGCACTTTATATTCTGAAAAGTTCATGAAAGAGTAGAATTTGCTCATAAACGGGTAGAGAAGCTCAATAGACTTCGAAATAACCTCGGCATCAAATTTTCCTTCTGTTAAGATTATTGTTTTGGGTACATCGTAATCTTCTTCTGTCGGATATTCGTCGCACCAACCGCTTTCGTACAAATCTGTATAGTCTAAAATAACATCCATTTCAGATGGAAATGCATCTAAAAGCGTTCGAAAAACACTCCAGACATTAAATTCAACATCAGTAAATCCCCAGTATCCCTCTCCGTAAGGCAGTGAATCCAGAAGAATCTTTTCTGCAATTGATAAATTTTCGGTTCGAAATTGATCTAACTCATATTGTCCATTGGCCAAAACTTCCGCATATCGCAAAGCTGCCTGATACCAATTCTCAAAAGTAAAATTGGTTGCAACATCTTCCTGTGAAAGTCCAAAGGTTTCGCCATCGCTCTCGAGACAATATTGAATGAAGTCTAATTTTTCTGTTTTTAATGTGGCAAAGTTTTGTTTGGCTACCTCAATCGTAAATCCATAAGAATCTAAAATTAGTTTGAGTCTTGATACGGTAGAGGAGAAGTATCTTCGCGTATACTGCTCTCCATCCTCGTCAAAAGCATCTTCGATTCTTAAATCTCTTGAGGAAAACGGAAGAAGTAACTCTCCAAAGGAGTTTTTTGATGTCAAAAAATCAAATTCTCCTATTGATATGCTTACATAAGTTCCCATGTTCTCTTACCTCAGTACAACTCTTTTTCCCTCTGACTGTAATGCAAGCCAACGAATACATCTCACAGCAATCTCATCCAACAGTAAATGTGTGTTTCTGAAATTATAGCAGAAAGATTCTGTAATGTAAATTTCATCAACTTCTTCTACACAAAAGAAGTTGGATAATATATGAAATTGTTTTCTGTGCTTGAACAATACCTCAAATCCTGCGCCGCAATAGACAAGGAATAAGCAAAAGCCCTCTGAAATCAATCGATTTCAGAGGGCTTTGGTCCGAGTGGGGAGATTCGAACTCCCGGTCTCTTGATCCCAAACGGTTGAACTAAATTTTTTGTGGTAATTTGTAGTGCTTTCCAGCACTTTCTGCTCAGTATTGAATGTTTTTTGACGCTCTTAAATCCGCTGTTTCCACGTGTTCCGGTCCTGACTGTGGTCAAATATGGGGTCAAAAACGCTTCCTGACCAGGGGCGGCAGGTATCTGCCAGCCCCGGCCCGGAAGCGTTTTTTCATGAAAGAAGTTACTCGCTTTCCAGCAGCTGCTGGGCGGCATCCATGGCCGCCCGCTTATCCCGGATTCGGGGATCGTCATACGACTTTCTGCGGCACATCCAGCAGGAGCAGTGGATCTTCCCCTTGGACAGCCGTCCGGCGGCGCCGTGTTCCCACGCAAGGACATTCTCTTCTCCTCCAAGCTGGCGGAGGATCGTTTCCTTGCGATGGATGGCACGCATGCGCTGCTTACGATAGTAACTGCGGTCTCTGTTCAATTGTGCTCACTCCTTGACAGTTCGGGCCGCCTGCAAGAGTCGTCAAGGAAACATGCTCTCTTACAGGCAGCCTATCTGCCAAGACGAAAAACTGTGATAGCCCATCATTTTAACCCTTTCTGTTTTGGCTATTGTACCTCTGCCGAGGGTATTAAGCAAGTTTTTTCTGCGCGGCGGGCGTATCAGTTTTTCACACGCCTAAACAAAGAATAAGGGCCGAAGGCCATCTCCTATTTGCTCAACAGCCACTGAATGCCCGCAATGGTCCGCTCGATCCCCTGGACGAAGTGGTTGCCGGGATTCAGTTGGAACACTGTATCAATGCCTTTGTTCTGGTAAAAGGTCTGGATCTCCTCTGTATTTTCCTGAACTGTTTTCAAAACCGGATTGCGAGTCTTGGCCTCCTTGTCCCCCAGAGAGAAGTAGATGCAGTCCGGCCGACGCTTCGGCTCGTGGGAAAAGATGTACTCCTTAAAACCGGGAAACCACAGAGAGCCGGACATGCATCCCACCCGAGAGAACACATCCGTCCGATAGATGGCGTACAGAGCGAATAGCCCGGCCAGCGAGTACCCAGCGATTCCCCGCCATGCCGGAGGACTGGCCAAGTCTTTTTCTGCTCTGGGTATGATCTCCTCCACCAGTAGCCGCAGGTAGTTATCCGCCCCGCCGGTGAAGGGCTCCCCGTTCTTGAACGCCGCCGGGCTGTCCCAGGGGGCCATGTCCCGGTTCCAGTCCAAATCGCTGATGGTCGCCGGGAAAAAGGGTGGACAGCCGGCAGTCTGTGCAGCCTCATATACCTTCTGCCCCTCGTTAGAGTAAGTATTCAGGTAGATTATAGGAGCGTTCGGTACTACACATGGAAAGACAGCTATGTGCTTATCCCCCAAAATAAATGCGTGCATGAATTCACCGGCTTTCTGATTTGTCCCTATTATAGCATATTTCTAACTCGGCGCAATTTTAAATGTTGAATTTTATGTATTTATGTTGCGGTTTCCGCTTGTATCTGTTATACTGCTAATTGGATAATAGAAAATTTTGTCATAGACAAAAGAAACAGATACAGAAAGGGCGATTTTATGACCGCAAATGAACAGATGGCCTCTGTGGGGAAGAACATCCAGGAGAAGGCCACGCTCATCTGGAATGTGGCAAATACCCTTTTTGGTGCTTTCAAGCCCCATGAGTACGGCCTGGTGATCCTGCCGATGGTGGTCATCAAACGGTTTCATGACTGTCTGCTGCCTACCCATCAGAAGGTGCTGGATACCTACAAGGAAGTGGAGCATTTGGCGGTCAAGGAGGGCTTCCTGAGGACTGCTGCCAGGTACCAGTTCTATAACACCAGCCCTTTCACCTTTGAGACCCTGCGGGCGGACCCAGAGAACATCAACGACAACTTCCGAGCCTATCTCAACGGTTTCTCCGACAACGTGCAGGACACTCTCTCCCGCATGAATTTCAGCGCCCAGATCGACCGCATGGAGGAGGCTGGCCTGCTCTATCAGGTGATCGTGGACTTCTGCTCTGACAAGGCGGATATGAGTCCGGAGAAAATCAGTGCCGTGGATATGGGCTACATCTTCGAGAATCTGGTCCAGCGGTTTTCCGAGTCTTACAACGAGGAGGCCGGAGCGCACTTCACCAGCCGGGACATCATTTATCTGATGTGCGACCTACTGGTGACCGGCGACCAGAACGCCTTCAACGGGGATGGCATCACCAAGTCGGTCTACGACATGACCATGGGCACCAGCCAGATGCTCACCTGCATGGAGGAGCGGCTAAAACAGTTGGATGCCGATGCGGATGTCACCTGCTTTGGCCAGGAGCTGAACCCTTTCACTTTTGGCATCGCCAAGGCTGACATGCTGATCCGTGGGGGCGATCCCGACAACATGCAGTTTGGCGACACCCTGGAGGACGACAAGTTCGACGGCTATCAGTTCGACTACTGCATCTCCAATCCTCCTTTCGGCATTGACTGGAAACGGGAGGCCGCTGCGGTGGAGGCCGAGCATAAGAAGGGGTCTGTGGGCCGTTTTGGTCCCGGCCTTCCCAGCAAGAGCGACGGGCAGATGCTGTTCCTGCTCAACGGCCTGTCCAAGCTGAAACCGGAGGGCCGCATGGCCATCATCCAGAACGGCTCCTCCCTGTTTACCGGGGATGCCGGGTCAGGCCAGTCGGAGATCCGCCGCTACCTGATCGAGAACGACTGGCTGGATGCCATTGTGCAGCTCCCCAACGACAGTTTCTACAATACCGGCATCGCCACCTACATCTGGATCATCACCAAGGACAAGCCCTCGGAGCACATCGGGAAAGTGCAGCTCATTGATGCCAGCAAGTGCTATGAGTCCCGCCGCAAGTCCATTGGTAACAAGCGAGTGGATATTACCGAGGCATGCCGAGACCTGATCGTCAAAGCCTACGGTGAATATCATGACCACACCTATGAGCAGGACTTGGAATCCGGATCGAAGATCGTCTGCAAGAGCCGGGTGCTGGACAGCGTGGCCCTGGGCTACAACAAGATCACCGTGGAAAGCCCCCTGCTGGACGAGGACGGGAAGAAGGTCCTGAAAAAGGGCAAGCCCGTTGCCGACCCGAAAAAGCGTGACACTGAGAATGTGCCGCTGGACGAGGATATCGACGCTTACTTCGCCCGTGAAGTCCTGCCCTATAACCCGGATGCCTGGATCGACAAGAGCAAGACCAAGGTGGGCTATGAGATCCCCTTCACTCGCACCTTCTACGAGTACAAGGAGATCGAGCCTGCCGACCAGATCGCCAAGCGCATCGAGGAGCATGAGCACGCCCTGATGCAGAAGCTCCACGACCTGTTTGGGAAGGACGGTGAGTGAGATGACCCCGGCAAAGGGTTTTGCGGAGATGAAAGACAGCGGGATTAAGTGGATTGGGGAGATACCAAGACATTGGACAGTTGGAAAAGTTAAGAATATCTTCTCTGCAACCAAAACAATCGTCGGAAATGATGTGGATTCTTATCAGAGGCTTGCATTAACCTTAAATGGAGTTGTAAAAAGATCAAAAACTGATGATACAGGATTGCAGCCGGAAAAATTTGAAACATATCAAATTCTCCGCCCAAATGAATTGGTTTTTAAGCTGATTGACTTACAAAATGTTTCAACAAGTAGAGTTGGCAGGTCATCTTATGAAGGAATTGTTTCTCCGGCATACATTGTTTTGCATGAAAGGTCTGACCACTCAACAAAGTACGCAGAATATTTTTTTCTTGCCATGTGGATGCATCAGATTTTTAATCAATTAGGTGCTGATGGCGTTCGTAGCAATATTGGTACATCAGCATTACTCAACCTTCCATTCATTATCGTCCCTGATGACGAACAATCCGCCATCGCCTCCTACCTGGACACCCAATGCGCCAAGATCGACGAGATCATCGACCACGCTAAGGCCAGCATCGAGGACTATAAGCAGTGGAAGGCCTCCATTGTTGATGAGTGTATCAGTCAGGCGCTTATATCAAGCCCTCAGGTTCGGCTGAAATTTTTGATGACAGATATTGTTGACTGCCCTCATGAAACACCCGAATATTGCTTAGATGACAACTATTTAGTCATACGAACTGCAGATCAAGATTTTGGCTTTTTGCGGCCAGATGATTTCATGTATCGGTTGAACGAGGTGGAATTTCAAAGGAGAAGTAGGCGTCTTTCTCTCGAAAAAAATGATATTGTATATGGGCGCGAAGGAGAAAGATGGGGACTTGCCTGTCTTGTGCCAGAAAGCGGGAAATACTGCTTAGGCCAGCGAATTATGCAATTCCGCTGTAGAGTTGATCGAATCCTGCCCCAATATGCAATGTGGGCATTAAATTCTCGCCATGTTTATCTGCAAGGCATTGTTGATACGCTTGGCAGCACATCCCCCCATGTTAATATCCCTACAATTCGGAATTACTATATTCCCATTCCTCCTATACCAGAGCAAAGAAGGATAAGTACATATTTATTTGAGAAATGTGGTTCTATCAATACAATTATTAAGGCGAAGCAATCCCTTATTGACGATTTGGAGGCATACAAAAGATCCCTCATCTATGAGGTCGTGACTGGGAAACGGCGGGTAAAAGATACCAGTGAAGTGACGATTGCCGTTCTATCACCTAAGATATTATGGTACAGAAAGGCTCTGATTATGCTCAGAGTGCTCGACTTGCTTGGCAATGATACCCGAGGACGAATTCAGCTGCAAAAGTGTATGTTTGCTGCAGAGTGTTTGCTTAATATAGCATTTCATACTCAGTTCATTCGATACGAACATGGCCCATACGATCCAGAACTCCTAAACATAGAAGAAATCCTTAACAAAAAAGGCTGGTACACGGTTCTGAACGGATCGCCTGTCACCTATCAAAAGGGAAAACAGTTTGAAGAAGGCTTGCGGGAGTATATGGATACCTTTTCCGATATTGATGTGAAACTCAGAAAAATTGTAGGTTTTTTGAAGCCAATGAAAACCTCTCAAGCTGAGCGCGTAGCAACCTTGCTCGCTGCATGGAATGACTTTATTATTGATGGTGTACCTCATCCTACTGACAAAGAGATTATTAACGAGGTCGTTACACACTGGACTCCCAACAAGGCAAATCCTCAATATTCTACTTGGCAAGATACACTTTACAAAATGAGAGAAAACCAGTTTGTTCCTAAAGGTACCGGAGTTCATACACAACAGAAGAAGTCACAACAGGAGGGATAAGATATGCCTGATAACGAAAAACAATTTGAACAGGACATTGAATCCTTCCTGATTTCCCCCGCCGGCGGCTGGCAGAAGGCCTCTGACGCGGGCTATCGGGCCTCCATGGACTCCGGCATGGCCCTGGACTTGGACACCCTGGTGAACTTTATCCGGGCTACTCAGCCCATCCAGTGGCGGCGGTTCGAGAAGCAGTGCAGTTCCGACCCGGAGAAGAAGTTCTACAAGGCATTTGAAAACGCAGTGGAGAATGACGGCCTGATCAGCGTCCTGCGCCACGGGTTCAAGCACCGGGGGATCGAGTTCCGGGTGTGCTATTTCAAACCGGAGTCCACTCTGAACGATGTAGCCGTGAAGCACTACAGCCAGAATATCTGCCAGTGCATCCGGCAATGGCACTACTCCGGCCAAAATAACAACAGCGTGGACATGATGCTGGCCGTCAACGGTATCCCAGTGGTGGCGATTGAATTGAAAAACCAACTCACCGGCCTGAGCGTAGACAACGCCAAGCGGCAGTGGATGTTTGACCGTGACCCCAAGGAACCGGCGTTCCGGCTAAACCACCGTATCCTGGTGTTCTTTGCCGTGGACCTCTACGAAGCGGTGATGACCACCAAATTGGACGGGGCAAAGACCTACTTTCTCCCCTTCAATCAGGGCAGCAACGGCCCTGGCAGGGATGGTGGTGCAGGCAATCCGCCATCCTCAGATGGTGATTATGTGACCTCCTACCTCTGGAAGGATGTGTTGCAGAAGGACAGCCTGCTGGACATCATCCAGAAGTTTATCAATCTCCAGGTAAAAAAAGAGAAAGTGCCCCAAAAGGATGGCACGCAGAAGGAGACCACCAAGAAGTCTCTTATCTTCCCCCGGTATCACCAGATGGATGTGGTGCGGCAGTTGGTCCAAGATGTCAGAACCAATGGCCCCGGCAAAAACTACCTGGTACAGCACAGCGCCGGTTCCGGGAAGTCTAACTCCATCGCTTGGACCGCCTACCGACTTGCCAGCCTGCATGATGATAACAACAAGCCTATTTTCAACTCCGTCGTCATCGTAACCGACCGCACGGTGCTGGATGCCCAACTCCAAGAGACTATCTCCGGCTTTGACCACACCCTTGGTTCTGTGGTGACCATCGATGAAAAGAAGTCCTCCAAAGACCTGCGGGATGCTCTGAACGACGGCAAGCGGATCATAGTTACCACCTTGCAGAAGTTCCCCGTCATCTATGAGCAGGTGGACGATACCACCGGCAAGTCTTTTGCTATCATTGTGGACGAGGCTCACAGCAGCCAGACCGGGCAGAGCGCCATGAAGTTGAAAATGGCCCTGGCGGATACCCATGACGCCCTCAAGGAGTATGCGGAGCTGGAAGGCAAGGCGGAGGATGAACTGGAGGACGCAGAGGACGGTTTGGTGCGGGAGATGATCACCCACGGCAAGCACAAGAATCTGAGCTTCTTCGCCTTTACTGCCACGCCAAAGAACAAGACGCTGGAGATGTTCGGGGAGGAGTACGCAGACGGCTCCTTCCACCCTTTCCATATCTATTCCATGCGGCAGGCCATTGAGGAACATTTCATTTTGAATGTATTGGAGAACTATACTACCTATAAGACCTGTTTCCAGATTGCCAAGAACACCCCGGACAATCCGGAGGTTCCTACTGTCAAGGCCATCAAGACCATCTGTCGCTTTGAGGAACTGCATCCCCATAACCTCCAGCAGAAAGCGGCCATCATCGTGGAGACCTTCCGGGATGTGACGAAACACAAGATCGGTGGGAAAGGAAAAATGATGGTCGTCACTGCTTCCCGGCTGGCGGCGGTCCGCTATTACCACGAGATCAAGGCCTATCTGGAGGCAAACCACTACGATGATGTGGAAATCCTGATCGCCTTCTCCGGCAGCATCAAGGATCCAGACGAGGAAAATGGAACGGAGTACACCGAGAGCGGCATAAATCGAGACAGAGCTGGCAACCGGGTCAGTGAGGCCCAGACTAAGCAGGTATTCCACGATGAGGGTGACGTACTGATCGTGGCAGAGAAGTACCAGACCGGCTTCGACGAACCGCTACTGCACACCATGATCGTGGACAAGAAACTACGGGATGTGAAGGCGGTCCAAACATTGAGCCGTCTGAACCGTACTTATCCCGGTAAAGAAGATACCTACATTCTGGACTTCGTGAACACCAAGGAGGAGATTCTGGAGGCTTTCCAGCCCTACTATCAAGAGACCAGCCTCACCGAGGAGATCAATGTCGATCTGATCTACAAGACCCAAAAGCAGCTTCGGGAGTTTAAGCTGTATAATGATAGCGATATTGAGTCGGTTAGCAAGATCTACTTTGCCCCGGATGCGAAAAAGGCCGAATCTATCCAGGCAAAGATATCCAATGCGCTTCTCCCGGTAGCCAAAGCTTACAACCAGTTGAGCAAGGAGGATCGCTACCAGTTCCGCCGCCTGATCCGGACCTTTGTAAAGTGGTATAACTACATTTCGCAGATTGTGCGAATGTTCGACAAGGATCTCCATAAGGAGTATCTCTTCTGTTCTTATCTCTCCAAATTGATCCCTGCGGAACCTTCCACCCCCTGGGATCTGGAAAACCGAGTGAAACTGGAATACTATCGACTGGAAAAGACCTTTGAGGGGAATATTTCTCTGGAAGAAAAGCCAACAGCCCTGGAGCCTGCAAAGACAAAGAAGGGCGTCAACATGAACACGAAAAAAGATCCGTTGGACGAGGTTATTGAAAAAATCAATGAAACCTATAAGGGTTCCTTCACTGAAGCAGATCGGGTTTTAATTGGAACTTTGCGTGAGAAGTTGCTGGCGGATAAAAAACTCCGTAAGGCAGCCAAAGTGGATGGACAGCAGATCTTCGAGAAGAATGTGTTCCCTAAAATTTTCGACCAGACGGCCCAAGCATCTTACATCGAGAGTACGGAGACTTACACAAAATTGTTTGAGGATACTGCTAAGTATAACGCCATCATGGTTGCCTTGGCAAAAGAACTGTATCGGGAACTTCGGAACAGTCAGGAGGGATAACAATGCCGAGAGCAAAGAAAGACGGACAGCATATCAACTGCTACATCGACAGGATCCTTTGTGAACGGCTGAAGGCCTATGCAGATGAAAAGGGGCAGACTATGACGACTGCGCTGGAGAGGATCCTGAAGCAACATTTTGAAGAAGAAAACAGAAAAACTATTGACAAAGATGATATGGAGGCATTACGGTGAATGGTCAAGGAAAACTATTGACTCATTTTCTAAAAAATGCGGACAAGCTTGTCATTCCAGTATATCAGCGTAATTATGACTGGAAAGAGGAACATTGCAAAAAACTCTACTCTGACCTTGTTAAAACTGTCAGGGAGGGGAAACGCTGGCACTTTTTCGGTGGCATCGTTTCTGTCAGCGATCCTATGGGCAGCAGCTCAGACTACTTAGTCATTGACGGGCAGCAACGAATCACGACCGTGTCTCTTCTCCTCCTGGCTATTGCTAATCTCGTGAAGGCCGGCATCGCCACGCCCAAAGATCCTAACCTGTACGATGTGATCACAAAGAAGTATCTGGTCGATGAGATCAATCCCAAACAGCGTAAAATGAAGTTAAAGCCCATCAAAGGCGATCAGGACTCATATGACAGACTCTGGGGGGAACCGTCTGAGTACAATCAGAGTTCCCGAATTACCCAGAACTACCTATACTTTTACAACCAGATCCAGCAGGATGATATCAGTGTGGATCAGTTATTCTCTGCAGTTGAAAAGCTCCAAATCATTGACATCACCCTAACACCCCCGGACGATGACCCACAACTGGTCTTTGAGAGCCTGAATTCCACGGGCCTGGATTTGAACGAAGGTGACAAGATCCGAAATTTTGTTCTGATGCGCCGCTCTATGGAGGAGCAGGAACAGTTCTATGACGATTACTGGAGCCCGATTGAGAAGAACGCCGGCTATGACAAGCAGACCAACTCCTATGATGTCAGCCCCTTTATACGGGACTACCTGGGCATCAAGGAGCGGCGTTTAACTGCCATGAAGGAAATCTACCAGGAATTCAAGGACTATGTGGAAAAGCGCGGCCAGATCGAGGATGTCCTCAAAGAGCTACGGGACTATGCGAAGAGGTACAGCAAGATCCGCTCCGGCAGCCCAGAGTTCCCGCGCAAACTGAGAGCCTCCCTATACCGGCTGAATCGGTTTGAAAGCAGTGTCTGTCGCCCCTTCTTGATGGAGGTATTCCGGCTCCAGGAAGAGGGGCAGCTCTCACTGGATGATGTGGCCGAAGTCTGCCGCATAGTGGAGGCATATCTGCTCCGCCGCCTGATCTGTGACCTGCCTTCCAACACACAGAGCAAAGTGTTCCTCACACTTTGTAATGACATTAAGCGGCTGGACGGCACATATGACAGTTTCCTGGAGAAAATGAAGTATGTGCTGGCCAGCAAGAAAGAGAAAGCTGCTTTCCCAGCAGATGAGGATTTTGCGGAAGGTTTGAAAGCGAAGAATATCTATACCATGCCCACCCGGTACAAAGCCTATATCTTCGAGCGTCTTGAAAATGGGGATAGCTCGGAATATAAGGAGATCTATAATCGACTGGACAGCGGTGAGTACACCATTGAGCATATCATGCCGCAAAAGTTGACCCCCGCTTGGGCAGCTGAGTTGGGCGATGATGCTGAGGGAATCCACGATCAGTGGCTCCATCGACTTGCAAACCTGACCTTGGCTGCTTCATCCTACAATATCCGGTACAGTAACGCCTCCTTCCAGGAAAAGATGACTATGAAAGACGGTTATCTCCAAAGTGGCCTGAAGATGACCCAGCAGATTGCAAAAGCAGATCATTGGGGCCTCGCTGAATTGGAGGAACGCTGCAGCAGCTTGATTCAACAGTGCATCGGACTCTGGCCCTATGCGGACACTACATACACACCTCCACAGAAACAGTACGATGAAATCGCCTTGGAGGATGACACAACCTTTACAGGAAGGCAGCTGGTAAAATATCGTTTCCGTGGTAATGAGCATGAGACAAGTACCTGGGTGGATATGTATGTTGCAGTCCTGAAAGAGCTTCACAATGTTGATACCGCATATCTCAATTACTTAGCAGATTCGGATGACGGCGTGGATCTGGCAAGTCAATTTTCGCATACCGGGGGCAGCGCAGACTCGTCCACGATGATAGCAGACAACCTCTATGTCAACACTGGAACCTCTACGCAGCACAAGATCAATATGCTCCGGCGCCTGTTTGAGCATTACGGGCAGGATCCCTCTGATCTGGTGTTTTTCCTTAATGAGAAACGAGGGGAAGATGAGGAGTCCAGCCTGCGGCATAAAATTCGCAGGGCGTACTGGACACAGATTTTGCCGAACCTTCAAGAAGTGACTGGGTCTTTCAAGTATGTGTCTCCCACAAAGAATAACTATCTCTCAGGTTCTACGAACAGCCCTGGGGTACAGTTATCTTGCGTTGCCAACTTTAATCAGGCTCGGGTCGAGATTTATATTGATACGGGAAATGGTGTCAAAAACCAGCAGATTTACGACAGCCTGAAGAGACATCAGGCGGAGATCGAAGGGGCCTATGGTCGGCCGTTGATGTGGTACAACCAGGAGGGAACTCGTTCCTGCAAAGTCTATGATGAACTCACGGATGTCAGTGTAACAAACCAGGACGACTGGATTAAAATGATGAAATTTCACAGTGAGCGCGGAGCAATGCTATTGCGAGCTGTGACGCCTTATTTACCTTGATTCCTGAGTTATTTGGTTGCTTATCTTGTGGACAGGGATTCACAGCTTCATAATGGCAAAACCTTTAGAGGATTCAGATGAACTAATCCAATTGAAGAAACTCATCCATAGAAGAATCGGAAAACCTGGTGGGTTTGCGATGAGAATCATAAAAACGATTGCATAGCGTTTGCAGAGAAAGGAAAGCGGAAAGATGAGAGTCATCTGTTTCGGCGATTCCAACACCTACGGCTATGACCCCCGCTCCTATCTGGGTGGCCGCTACGATGCGGACAGCCGGTGGGTGGACATTCTGGCCGAGGAAACCGGCTGGAGCGTCTGCAACATGGGTCAGAATGGCCGGGAGATCCCCACTGTTGCCCCCTCCTTCCCTACAGACACGGATCTGCAGATCGTCATGCTTGGGACCAACGATCTGCTCCAGGGTAGAAGTCCGGAGCAGGCCGCTGAGAGGCTGAATCGGTTCTTCTCGGGCATCTCCTTGAATCGAAGTAAAATCCTGCTGATCGCCCCACCGCCGATGACCCTGGGAGCGTGGGTGCCCAGCCCGCAACTCATTGACGATTCCCGCACCTTTGCCCGGCTCTGCCAGGCCCTGGCAAAACAAATGGGCATCCGCTTTGCCAACACAGGGAAGTGGGACATCCCCTTAGCCTATGACGGCGTCCACTTTACAGAGCAGGGTCACAGAGCCTTTGCCGCCGGACTTCTGGACGAACTCAAATGAAACGAATCCTGCCTATACTTTTATCTCTTCTGCTATTGACTGGGTGTGGCGGAAACTCTGCGGATGGCTACCAGCAGATCACCCAGGAGGAGGCCAAAGAGATGATGGACACCCAGAAGGTCATCATCCTGGATGTGCGGGAGCAGGACGAGTACGACAGCGGCCACATCCCCGGTGCGGTCCTGCTGCCGGTGGGGAGCATCGACGAGGATACCGCCGCAGAGGTGATCCCCGAAAAGGATTCCACGGTTTTGGTGTACTGCCGCAGCGGGAACCGTAGCAAGACGGCATCCTCTGCCCTGGCGGAACTGGGCTACACCAACATCTACGAATTCGGCGGCATCAACACCTGGCCCTATGCAACCGAGCCGTAAGGTAAAGAAATCTGTAAGTAGTGCAAAATCTACATCGCTATAGACAAAGAAAAAACAAGGCAAACACTTAGGCTACTTAAAGTATAACTGTGGAGGGATCATATGAGTCGTACCAGACTACTACATATCCTTTCAATTTTAGAGACTGAAACAAATGTATCCTGTGGCCTAACACTACAAGAAATTTGTCGCATTTTATTTGAACGATATCCAGAGGAGGCTTGCTCTGAACAGCGGGTTCGTGAAGACATCTCTGTTCTACAGGCTCTTAGCGAAGAGAAACTCATGGCGTTTGAACTAAAGCATGAGGCCGGGCCTCACAATCAACGGAGATATAAGCTTTATCATCCTACGTTCGGATTAAATGAAGCACGAATGGTGTTTGATTCGATCTCCATTAGCCAATTTTTGAGTCAATCACAAAAGAATTCACTTATATCTCAACTGGAAGGATTTCTTTCCCACAGTGAAGTACAACAGTTGAAACAACGTGTTCGCGTAAGGCCTTGTTTGATGCAGAACGAGATGCTTCCACAAACACTTTTCATATTTCAAAAAACTAATTTGTTATACTTATAATAGAGTCATTATAAATTCGGAGGTCACCCATGAGATATGAACTTGAAAAATTCTTCTCAAATCCTTGTGAATCCAGTGGGCTGCTAATAGCAGAAGCACCTACCGGATATGGGAAGACATACGAAACAATCCAAGCGATTTACCGGTATATTGAAAAAGGTGGAAAATCTCAGATTCTATTTATAACAAATCTTCTTAAAAACCTGCCTGAAGATGAATTGCGGAACATCTATGAACAAAATGGTAGAGGTATTCTGTTCAAAAAAGAAGTATTGGTCCTGTCCTCTGTTGCCTCAAACGTGGAGAAGGTTATTTTAACAGAAAAAATTCCGCCTGAGTTTCAGACGGATGCATACCAGGAACTTTTATCTGCTTGCCAGAAGAAAAAACAATATCAGCAACAGTTTGGCGAGGCAGGCAAAGAGATAACGAAACATATTGATGACCAGATCCGTGAGAAACTGGAACCTCGATTTCGGCGTGAACTGGAAGTACACCTTCAAAAGACTTTTCCAGGGGGGCCAAGACCCCGTCGGGATGCGATCCGAAATAAAGAAAAATACAAATGGATGGCAACATTCTATCCAGCTATTTTCTGGACGGAATATAAAGTGCTCCTGTTATCCGTAGAAAAGCTAATGGCGCGTAATATTCCCTTGGTAGAGCCAAGCTTTGACTGTCTATCTGAGCGGATGCTGAAAAACAAGATTGTATGCATTGATGAATTTGATGCCTCACGGTCGGTTATCTTAGATAGCCTGATTGAGCGGGCACTTGATCTGCGAGCGGATTACTTACAATTATTCTTGCAGGTTTATCGGGGCGCTACCACTCATCAAATATCCCGTGAACTGGAGACAGTCAGAAAAACTTATGAGGCTGGCCGTACCCTGACATGGGAAAAACTCTTAAAAGAAGCGCAGGATATCTATCAGGAAGGTGCTCTCCATTACAGCATGAAAACTGTAGATACAGCAATTGACAAAGGAAGAAACTTCCTATTTCATGACACTTCCTACCACACTGTTTTAGACGGAAATCGCACACACATACGCGCAGTGTGCAATCAAACAGATGCTCAAGTTCAGATTCACTTCGAGGAAAAAGACGAGTACTATGCGCACCAAGATGAGCCGCGTATTGTACTTCAAAATCTTTTGCGGAGAATCCATGTATTTTTGCTGCGTTTTCAAAGGTATGTATATGGATGGGCCGAATCTTATGCCAAACTGGTCAACGCAGGCAGACAACAAACGGAAGACCTCTATACCATAGCTGCCGCGACCGAAAGCATTTTCCGGCAGTTCGATTTGACGTCAGAGCAAACACGCCTAATGTCAGAAGAACTTACAGGTAACAAGGGCGGGCGATCCATACAGGACGTGATTTCTCCTAATTTGTCTTTTTATGAAACTGGATTTCGCCTTTTTGAATTTATTGACGATGACCATCATCGAGCCCAAACCTATTTGCAATATTTACAGATGCGAAATACGCCGGAAAATGTCCTGTTATACTTGTGTCGGCAAGCAAAAGTTGTTGGGCTCTCCGCAACTGCAGCATTGCCCACTGTCCTTGGGAATTATGATTTGAAGTATATAAAGGAACAACTGAAAGAGCATTACCATGAACTTTCTGATGAAACAAAGGCCTCCATACAGAGAGAGCTGGAAACGCTGTGGCGTCCATACCAAGAGGGTCGAATTCAAATCAATTTGCAGGTGGTAGACCGTGGCAAGGATCACTTGTTGCTCTCGGAACGACTGGAAGATATTTTCTCTCAAAAAACGCTGGCGCAAAAATATGCACATCGTTTTACGACTTTAGGCCCCGGAGAATACGTCCAGAATCGATATTGCAATATATTGACAGCGATGAAAGCGTTTTGGACACACACAGATATTCGTGCGTTTCTCTGTCTGAATCAAGTATTGCCCATGCCAGGGAAACGAGCGATGGATGAAGATTTACTACGAGACGCATTAAAAGACTTGCAGAAAATATATGCTCCACAGGCCGTTGGAGAAATGGTCACCTTACGCAGTGGGGAACTATTTGAGGACAGCAAAGGCCGTTTGCTTCAAGATTTACAAACCGGTGCCAAACGCTTTGTGCTATCCAGCTACCAGACACTTGGAGCGGGGCAGAATTTACAGTATCCTATCCAAGATTTAAGCAATCTTGTTACATTGAATGCTGAGTATGATGAAAAAGATCCCCGATTTGAGAAAAAGGATTTTGATGCTCTGTATTTGGGAGATATCACACATACCGTCGTGAACCTAAATGAGGATGGCCCTTTGAGCGCGCAGGAATTGATGAAATTCTGCTTTCAGGTAGAGTGTCTCTACGAAAATGATGAGATCTCCTACCGCACATTGAATCGTCTACTCAAAGATGGTATCGGCCGTTTTTCGGGGAGACGCCCGCCAAATGCTTCTGCTCAAAGCAGCTTACGACGAAGCGACAGTGTTCACGGACAGATTACGCGAGATGTAATCCAGGCAGTAGGACGTATGGGACGGACTTTCTTAAAAAATCCGTCTGTGTATTTATTTACCACGGAGAAAACTTTATATGACTTGGATCTCACCTGTCTGAACGGACGTATTTTAAGTCCGGAAATGGAGGCATTGCGGAAGGCGAGTACCGATTTGGGTGGTGGAGAAATCTGCATCGATCATACCCATAATGAAGCGGAACGCAAAGCGACCAGAGGCAATGCATACATTTTGCGGATGTTAAATGTCGATTGGACCGAAGAAACCATGGCTCTTTGGAAAGCCCTACGTCAAACGGTCCTCCAATATCCCAGGGCCGGACGCGATGTCTTGGATGGAAATTCTATGATACGCACCTACTATATCCCGCTGGCACAAGATAGACACTGCTATTTCTATGCACAAAAAGGAGACTTTTCGGAAGTTATCCTCTCTTGTGGCCAAGATAAAATGCAGTTTGCAGCAAGTCTTCCAGAGGGATTGTTTCCTTCTACCGTAAGTGAAGAAGAAGCACGTCTTGCGCAAATCCTGTCTTACCCAGGATTAAAAGAGCATTTTATCAATCGCGGATGGGCTACAGAGTTTGGAACTGGTCCATATATTATGAGCCCTGTTCTGTTTCAGAATATTTATAAAGGCGCTTTGGGAGAGGCAGCAGGCAAATTTATTTTAGAAAAGGAACTGGGGCTCACACTACAAGAAATCGAAGATCCGGAGAAATTCGAATCATTTGATTTTGTTGCTGACGGAGATGTCTTCTTTGATTTTAAGCATTGGAAATGGAATATGCAGGTAGAGGAAAGCCCGATGCGGGCAAAAGTTCTGAAAAAATTGGATGCGGTAGGCGGCAAAAAAGCGTTCATCGTAAACCTATTCTCAGATGGCGTGTCAAGGCCGACCTGCAGCAATGACGGGCGTCTTATCGAAGTGCCTGGAATACTTCTTCCTACCGGCCAACTTGACCAGTCCACAATGGACTATATAAGGAGGTTTCTCTTGTGATTCAGACCAATCAAATGGAGATTACTTTTGATTTTGAAGCAATTGCAAGGGATTTTACAATTTTTGAAGCAAAGCGAGATCAGGGCAATTATTGGAAAAGCAAGGTTCCAGATGTCGCCTTACAGGAGTGTAAGGCATTGGCCGTCGTGTATGAACGGGGTCCAAGTTGCTATATCTTATATCATCGCGCTTCTGTTGAACAATACTCGCTCAAACAGGCACTGGAATGCTGTGAAGATAATGTGCGAGTACAGGAAATCACCGCGCAGAAGTTGGCTGAAACGAAAAAACACCTTTTGGCACAGTTACTGTGTAATGCGCTTCCCGGTATCCAAGCAAACGGTGAACTATATCATAATGTGACCGGAAAGCTGTATTACATGCAACCCGGCTGGTTCTATTACCGCAAAGAAGTATTGGCCAGTTTTTGGACACTCCAAATTTCATTTACAAAAGACTGCTGTGTTAAGCTGGATGTCAAAACCTTCAGCAATGTCCGAATCAAACAAGATAGCAAAAATAAACCGCAATATCTGTTTGATCCCGAATACTACGTACTGCGGCGGGCATTGCGAGATGATCCTGGTAAAAGTACAGATCACTTTGTAATTGGAGCACTTAACCAAAGGCGGAAAAATACCGTACCTTTTTTAGATTTTGGCTCGTTGACTGATTATCAAAATTGTAAAGTCGGGATTTTACATCAGTTTTTGCGAGACGTGCAAACATCCCTATCCCCGTATCTATCTTTGACAATAGTTTCCCTTGATGAAAGTACCCATCTGGGAGTATCTGGCTCGGTCGATAGTATGACAGGAATCAGAAATCGATTGAGAGAGACACCCCTATACTTGGAGGATACCGTACAAGACGAGCAATCCCATACATTAATCTCCATGCTGCGTTATGAACTGGCGCAATATAGTGAAGTTACCTTTATGGAGGGAACTCCAGAAAAAGGTGATGCACTACTTCGGATCATACATCATCCTCCGTTTTATGAAGAGCATCCGGAAGATGATGAGTATTTGAAAGCACCCAAGCATTGTATTGTACAGCATGTAACGGTCGAAGATTTTCAGCTAACAGGGATGAATGGGCGCGGAACAAAAGAAAAAGAAGACCACAAACTGCTAAAAGTCATCCAGGAACTTGCTATTAAGATTGATGTAAACCGACGGCAGATGACCTGCTATGATTGGTCCAAACTGGATTTCAATAATCCTATTACATTTGTCGTGGCAACTTTCGATTATAAGAACCAAAGTAAACCTATCTGTTATGATATGCTCCGCGTACAGCCGGGTGGAGAACTATACTTTGAATCGTGGCAGCAATCTTTCTGTGAGGATAATTCTGAACGAGAAAAAATTTCTGCAGCGTTTGAAACGCCCTATGGAAAGTTTGATACTACGATCAAAGGTCTTGTCTATGAGGAGGAAGATAACATCAATATCATTTACGACACCGACCACTATACTCTCCCTAATATGCAGGACCTCGAGCTGGTTCTTAGCGCGACACGAGATGATGAACAAATCCCGATCAAGCCGCTTGTAGAAACCATACAGAAATACGCTTGTAGCTTGTCCGGCACCGAGAGAGCGCGATGCCAAATTATTCTGGATGAAATAAACCAGTATGGTATGCAAGTTAGCAGAAAAGAATTACGGCACATTCTCAATTTGAAGAGCAACCTGGGCAAACAGATCAACCAATTTATTTTTGAGGAGAGCGGCGTTTTAATCGGAAATGCCCTCAAAAGCGCCCGAAATAAAGAAGCACTTTTCGGCGGGGTATTAGGAATTCGCCATTTTTGTAAAGATAATGCCCAGTACTACTATTCAGGATATCTTGGCAAATCTATAAACCGGTCATTACCTCATGCTTGTAGAATCCGAAAGGTTTGCTCAACTGGTCAAACATTGCAATTCGAAAGATACCTCCCTCTGCTCGAGGTAGATTTCATACGAGCAAACGGATGGACGGTCATTCCTTTCCCCTTCAAGTATTTGCGTGAATGGAGGTTACAACAGGGATAAAGTTAAAATCTGCATCGCCGAAACAAAGAATACACGGGACGCGCCCAAAGGCGCGTCCCGTTGCTCATTTTCTGCCGATTTGTCCTCACGGTTTCCCCAGCCAGTCCTTGAACTCCTCCAGGGTGATGACCTCCCGGTCGCATTTCTTTTTCATCTCCCGGGCCTGTTCGCTCCAGGCGTAGAACTGCTCGTCGGTGATACGGCCGGCCTTGATCCAGGCAAAGCGCTTCTTGTACTCCTTGCGGTAGGCCTTGAACACCGGATCGTCGGACTGCTTCTTGGTCCACTGCTGGAAGGCTCCGGCCTCCCGGCAGGTCTGCTGTCCGGAAGCCACCGGGCGCTCACAGTACTCCGCGCTGACCCGGCCGGTCTGGGGGAACCACCGTCCGCAGTTCTTGCACCGCCGGACGGTGATCCCGCGCTCCACACAGCTGCGCAGGGAGTAGTCGATCATGTCCGAAATGTGGAGGGGATACAGAACCGGAGAACACCGGTCCGGCTCCACCGGTTCAAAGCTGAGGGGGATGGGCCGGAAGGAAAACAGAGACGGATCCTTGGGGGCATCGTAGAGATAGTGGGCCGACGCCTTCTGTTGGGGATCCCGCCCTGCCTTGTCCACATCCAGAACGAGATCAAAAAAGCGCTGTACCTGCTGCTGATACAGCGGGAGCTGTTCTGGGAGGCCCTGCAGCTCCTCCAGCATCTGCTGATCCTCCCTGCTTCCCCGGTCCTGGGTGATCCCCATGCGTCCAAACCGCTCAAACCAGCGCACATACAGAAGATGCAGGTAGATGTGCCGGCTCCCAAGGTCACCCAGGTCCATCAAGGTACGGACCCCAGCCTCTTTATCATCCCTGTCGATCAGAAGGGACCAGTTTTCATAAGCCTGTCGCAGCAGAGGCTCCAGCTCCTTACAGTCGGTCTCCAGAAAAGACAGCAGGCTCTCCAGGAACGGGAATTCCTTGTAGGTCGAGGGAACGCCCTGGACCCCGTGGCTATCAAATTGGAAAACCTCTTTTTTCTCAGAGAAGTACATCTTGGCATACCACATGTCGGTGCCCTCCAAAATAGACAATCGTAAAAAATTTATAAAATAGTCTTGACAAGGGGGGTAGGTTCACATGCTACAATACTCTCGCAGGGAACTGTCAAAATAATTTTACAATAGTCTAACATCCGCAAATCCGATTGTCAGCGGGGAATTGGTCCCCAACATTCGGAACGGCACCTTGAAAACCGAATACCCATCACCAGAGACGATACTCCACGGGGAAGCAACGCCAGGACGTTGTCGCAGGGCTCTGACAGCTGAGCGTGTCAAGGGGAAGAAAACGCTGTGTTGGTCAAACAAGGCCGCAGGGCAGGAACCGGTATGGTGCATGGCCAAAACCAGAAAAGAAAAAGACAGACCCTGTAAAAAAACGCTGAACTGCTGCAACAGTTCAGCGGCCTGCCGCGTTTCGGAAAACACAGCCTGATCTGTGTCCCAGTTTAACAGAGAGACCTCCGAAATGCAAGAAATTTTTTCTCTGAATTTGAAACACCGGAGGTACTAAACATTGAAACTGTCTGTCTACAAATCCTACGACGACCTGCCCCTGTTCCTCAACGCCAAGATGGTGGCGCAGGTGCTGGGCGTGTCCATCTCCACCACCTACGAGTTGCTCAACGACCCCGGCTTCCCCACGCTGCGTGTGGGGAGCCGCATGGTAGTTCCGAAAGAGAAATTCATCCAATGGGCGGAGGGACAGTCGGGAGGTACGAAATGAGAAAACAGCACTGGCCCAAGCGGGACCCTATCAAGAACTACTTCCCCCTCCCCAACGAGATCTTCTCCCTGGGACTGTCTGCCGGGGCAATTGCAGTCTACGGATTTCTCCTCCATCGGGAGGACCGAAAGACCTACCAGTGCGTGGCCAGCTACCGGACCATCGGAGAGGCGGTGGGGATGAGCGTCAACACGGTGCGCAAGTATGTGACCGAACTGGAGGATCGTGGTCTGATCCGGACGGAGCGCACCACCGTCACCACCCGGGACGGACGTACCCTCAACGGCTGTCTGCGTTACTACATCCTGCCCATCCAGATGTCCATCGAACAGTTCTATGAGCGACAGCTCCACGCAGCTGACCTGGCGCTGGAACGACAGAGAGCGGAACAGCGCATGGCGGCGCTGAAGAGAAAGGAGTGTGCATCCGGATGCTGATGCAGATGATCGACTGCATGATCGAGCAGGATCCGTTTCTGTCAGCACGGCGCACCATAGACATGCGGCGGTACATTGTCAATCGGTGGAACCGTACGCACGAGGAGTCTATCGACGAAGATGCGGTAGCTCTGTTCCTCTGCGATGAGAGCCGTGGAAACCTGACAGATGAACAAAGAGTCTTTGCGAGGGAGTGCCGTGAGGAGATCAAGACCTGCTATCGAAATGTGGTGTTCCAGATGTTTCAGTGCGGCGAGATGATGCGCCGACATTTGGTGTCCGGCCCGGAGGAATACTGCCGGATCTTTCTGCCGCAGTACGCCGTCCCCTGCAGCAAGCAACTCTCCCCGTGTAACGGCCTGTGAGCCGCTATGCGCCCTCTTTGGGGGCAGGGCAGAGCCCCCCTGCCCCACTGGGGGCTTTCAGGGCGGATTTGGCCCGTTGTTCCACCGCTGTGGAGGAGACCTATCCGGGGAATTTGCCGTCCCATAACTGATTTACAGAGGACGAAAGGAAAAGCAGGAGAAAGCCCTGGCGCTTTTGTGCGCCCGGGCAGTCACATCCGCCCGCAGTGCGGGCGGTTTCGGGGATTTGGAGTTGGCGCTGTTTCGGCCAGTAGGCTTTGGGATTGGCGCTGTTCTTGTGAAAAGCCGCCTGAATCCCCGCCGTTGCGGGATTTCAGGCGGCGCTGATGAAAAAAGGAGGCGATTTTGGAGATGAAAGAGGTAAAGAAGAAACACTCAGTCTGGCTGAGCGAATCGGCCTGGGCCGATGTGGAACATCACTACCAGGCGGACAACTGCTCGACCAAAAATGAGTACATCGAAAAGGCAATCCAGTTTTATTCCGGCTACCTGGACACGGAACACGCGGAGGAGTATCTGCCCCGGGTCCTCGCGGATGTGCTGGAGGGAAAACTGGGCGCCCTGGGCAAACGGATGGGCCATCTGATCTTCAAACTGGCGGTGGAGGAAAACCTCATGGGCAATCTGCTGGCGGCTGGGATGGAAGTGGACCTGGACACGCTGCGCAAGACGCGGGTGCGGTGTGTCAGAGAGGTGAAGGAGACCAACGGCGAGATTGACCTGGAGGATGCGCTGTCCTATCAAAAGGGGGTTGAGCTGTGACCGGCCTCATTCAAAAGTCCGGCTACATCAAGCCGGGCAGCGGCGGCGGACACTACGCAGAGTACATCGCCACCCGAGATGGTGTGGAGCTCATCAAGGCTCCGCAGCCCTCCCACCAGGGCGGCGGCTACCTGGAGTACATGGCAGAGCGTCCACGCTCTCACGGTTTGTTTTCCGCAGACGGCCCCGCCGATTTGGAGAAAACCATGGAGGAGGTCAACGGGCATACCGGGCCAGTGTGGACCTTCGTCTACTCCCTGAAACGGGAGGACGCCGCACGGCTGGGCTACGAAAACGGCGAGAGCTGGCGCAGATTGCTGCTGGCTCACCAGACGGAACTGGCGGCGGCGATGAAGATCCCGCCCAGCAGCTTTCGTTGGTGTGCCGCCTTCCACGATGAAAAGCACCACCCCCACATCCACATGATGGCCTGGTCTGCCGACCCAAAGCAGGGCTATCTGACGGAGAAAGGCATCGAGCAGATGCGCTCCCGGCTGTCTGTAAGCGCGCACATTTTTCGCAAAAAACGCACGTTTTCCGTCAATGCGCGGTGCTTGCATAAAATTATACAGAAAAAAGCCGGATGACCTCAAAAAAAGGCCGTCCGGCTTCATCGTTTTGCTTCGGATATTAACGCCACGGCGCGGCGATTCTGCGCGTGTTCTTTGTCAACGCCTCATGAAAGGCCATCACAGCTGAGAATGAAAATATAGTCTGTGCGTTAACCGCAGGATTTGCTAAACTGAAGTCAGCAGGCGTAGTCCGGTTGCACCTTGGTGGATTTTCACCCCGTTTGTTCAACGTGGACGAATTGCCCAAGAGAACAGCAGTATGTTGCATCACGCAAGTGAAGAGCACGAGTAGCAAAGTTCGGATACCCATTTGCGGATTCAGTAGTGTCTTGGAGCCCTGCGGGCTGGCCGTTAACCGCATACTCCGCCATGGCTTACTCCTCCCTGGCCCTGATTTCGTCCTTCAGGGCGTCCCCCGCAAGGGCGGCCTGTGTAAAGCTGTTGTTCTTCCACCACGCCGCCAAGGAGGCGGCTATGGTCCAGCCGGTAGCGATGAGGGTGTTGACGTCCTCGTCCGCGATGGGGATGCTCCGGATGCCCAGCATGCTCAGCACCTGGTTGACCAGGGCCAGCAGCAGTACAACGGTCCGGGCAATCGTGCCCGCGCTGATCTTGTTGGTCATGATAAGTACTCCTCTCCTAATTTGCCGCGGCCAGCTTTTGCAGCAGGTCCGCGCCGTATCGGTACGCCTCCAGGTAGTCCATGGTCTCCTCGGCCAGCCCGAAGCGCGCCTGTACCGTCTGCCGGTTCGTCTTTGCACACGGCCCTCCCTCGCACAACGCCAGGAATGCCTCCCAGGCCCCGCTTGTGTGCCGGATGGTGTACGGACAGTCCTTGCCGTTCCAGTGATTGTGCTGGACCACATGACCGATGGGGGTACCGTGCTCCTCCATCAGCAGCCGCACCAGCGAGGCCGCGTTTTCTCTGGCCTTGGCAAAGTCGCCGTCCGCGTTGACGCAGATCTCGACCCCAATGCTCCGGGCGTTGCCGGTCCCCTTGGGGCCGTCCCCCGCGTGGTAGGCCGTCTCGCCGTCGGGCAGATGCTGCACAATAGCGTGGTCGTCCACCGTGTAGTGCCAGCTTACCAGAGCGGCCTCTCCGGCGGCGCTGTTCAGGTAGGAGCCATGGGCCGCCGCGTCGGCGCCCCTGGCCGCGTTGCCCGTCTCATGGATGGTAATGTAGCCGCACGGGTTGACGCCGCCCGGGCGGTTCTTCCGCCCGGCGTCGATGTACCGCGCCTGGATGCGCAGGCCGTTGTCCGTGACCCGCTGCGCGGCCTCCACAGCCTCCAGATAGTCCAGACTGACCCAGCCCTTCTCCGTCTGTCCCCAGCCGTCCCGCGTGGCCGTGACCGTCACCACAGTGCCCTGCGCGTAAGCGCCGACCTTGGAATAGCCCGTTCCGGGGCCGCT
>CDZJ01007648.1_pt1 | contig 84426 bp, 86 predicted proteins | sample 557391 | NCBI WGS metagenome assembly CDZJ01 (sample SAMEA3182111, study PRJEB8094) | gut metagenome | biome: human; feature: gut; material: Stool; isolation source: human stools | place: Canada | collected 2013-05-07 | reverse complement strand
TCCCACATTTACCACCGGCAAAATACAATCGCTCATCTCATCCCCTCCTTACACCGTGCCCACGAGCTGGATCGGTATATTGACGGACGGAGCTGCGCCGTCGCTCCTGGTGTAGACCCGGATTTTGCCGGCCATGGTCTCGATCCGGCGGATGTTGTTGCCGAACTCCTCCACCATAAGCTCCGAGGCAGCAACGTCGGAGGTCTGCACCACGCCTACGCAGGGGGTCATGGCCGCCGTAATACCAGATACTGTGATGTCCTTGTAGTACCCGCCCCCAGACACCGCCGTCCATGTTCCGGTGGGGATCGTCGCCGTATACCGGTACTTCACCGCCGCCCCGATATCCGCCGGGGTGGGCTTGTTGCCCGCATGGTAGACGTTGTACGACGTCCCGTCGAAGTTCAGGCTCAAGCAGGATGCAAGACCTTCGATTTTTTTAAGACGCAGGGCAGCATACGTCCCGTCTGTATCAACGTCCTTAATATGCAGCCCATCCTCGACAGACGAACTTGCGTTTTTAAAGATAGTGGCCGTTCCTGCTCCATCTGTTCCGAAATTAAGTGACGGAAGCGCACTCTTTTTTATAGTCAGATCCCCCGTCATGGTATCGCCGGTCTTTGCGACCGCCCCCACCTGGGCCGCCGTGTGGGTGTGATCCCCGGCGGCCTTGGCGTTCCAGGCCGTCCGCTCCGCCGCGGTGAGGTGGCGGACGTTATCCCCGGTGTGGCCGGAGAGGGCCGTCTGCACCGCCGCGGCGCTGCCCGCCGGGTCAAAATCCATGGCCGGGAGCTGCGCGGCGGGCACCTTCCCATCATCGCCGAGGGCAGCGACGCCGCCAGGCGCCCCCTTGTCCGTAAAGGGGATATAGGCACCACTCTCAATGGTCAGGTCAATCTGGGTGTCACTGCCGATGTAGGTGACCAGGTCAATCTGCTTTTCAATGACCGCGCTGGAAGCGGCGGCCATGAGGTCGGCAGAAGAGCCGGCATTGGCGTAGGCATATAGGACCTCCTCGCTAAAGGAGCCGTCCACGAGCTGCAGTTGAGCGTACAGGCCCAACTCGCGGAAATAGAACGCCTCAGTAATGGAAGCATTGGAGTATATCCCCCCAATAATGACCTTTCCATCGTCGGAGGCTCGCTTCTTGTTGATAGACAGTTGGACCACCGGGGTCGCAACGGCGGTCATGGAGCGCGGTGTAGAGCCGGAAGGCATTGTGCCGGAACCCATGACAATCTTTGTCGGGACGAATAGCGCCCCAACCTGGCTCTCCGCCAGTAGGATCCTGCCCTTGTCTGTCACAGCGTTATTCGAAAAAACAGCCATAATCACTACTCACTTTCTGCGGCATCGCCGATGCCGTACTGTTCCGCACTCGTATCGTGTAGAGTCAGGCCCGCGTGGAGTTCGCAGCCGATGGGGATATAGAATATCACCTCACAGCCGATCCCCGCGGCTGCGATGCGCTTCACTACAGAAGTAGCGTTGCCGGACAGCGCCATATGCTCATGGGGCATCTCCGTTTCGTCCACAGTGATGCGGATCTTGGCGGGAAAAGCCTCTTCCAAATCGACCTGGGATGGATCTACGTTAAAGAGAACACTGATGGTCGTGATGATGGTATCCACATCTCCGCCCGCCAGCAAAGCGGTGACCTTCGTCTTGATCAGGAGGCGGTAGAGGCCGTCCGAAACTCCGTCTCTTGCAATGCCGAAATTGGCGCCGATCCGGTCCAGCGTAGCGCCGCGGGCGCTGTCGAGATCCCGCCAAAGGGCCACGGTCTGAAGGGCCTCCTCCACGCCGCTGAGCGCGGCGGCAAAGAGCTGAAAGAGCCGGCCAATATTGCTGTCCGGATCCTTGCTGTAGGCACCGGGCAGCTTGTCCAGTATGTTCAGAAGGAGGCTCATCGTGAGATCACCACCTTGTCTGGGCTGGTGACGGCCTTTTGGAGTGCGGTGAGAACGATGTTGGCCTTCTGCCAGGCGGCGCCGTCAGTGCTGATTTCCAGGATGTAGTCCACCACGCCCTGGGTCTCGTTGATGGGACACATGAGGCGGTTGTAGTAGACGGTCTCGCCAATGGAGAGGCCGGAGGCGGCCAGGCTTGTGCCCTCGCTGCCGATGTAGTCCACAACCGCGGCCTTCAGGGTGTCGTCCCCCGGATAGGCGGCGTCCGTGACCAGCGAGGAGATCCTCACGTGGATGGGCACCGCAGTGGGGCGTGAGAACCGGATGGTGCGGAGCTTGCCGCTGGCATCCAGGAGCTTGGCGCTGGATGTGCCGCAGGTCTGGATGCCGGCGGCCTTGCGCGCATGGATGGCAGTGGCCACATTGGTGTCGGTCCCGCCGTAGACGATAGCCTGGATGCTGTGGGGCAGCAGACCCGCCTCGTCCATTTCATCGGTATCGTTCTCCCAGACCACGGCATTGACCACATCCTCGGTCTCCAGGAGTTGGGCCCGGATGGCGTCGGTGTTGCTGCCGCCCGCCTTATCCACACTGTTGTAATAGCGTTCCCGGAACTCCTGCCAGGTCTCGCGGGCACGCCCCCCTGCGGTGGCCTTAGGGTTGGTGACCGAGACAACGGCGGCCAGCGGCGTGACTACGGTGTCGATGGCGCCGGCGTCCACATTGCCCTCCGGCCCGGCCTCGTATGCCTGGATAGGCACAGAGACCGTCCCGCCCTCCCCGATGACCGCGTCCTCCAGGGTAACAAAGCGCTGGTTGTTCCGGGCCTGGACGAGGAAGCCGGCATAGACGGAGGCGCCGGCCTCCCCTGTGATCTGGAGCATGCCGGCGGCCTTCTGTGCCGCCAGGAGGCGGATGCCGATAAATGCGCCCAGGCGGGCCAGGCTGATCCCGGTAGCGGTGTCCACAAAGCCGCTGTTGTAGACCTGCTCCGCCAGCTGCCAGAGCATCCCGGCGAACCAGGCGAAGATACGCAGGAATATCCCCAGGGGGCTGCGCACGGATAGGTTGACGGAGCTGCCGAAGAGCTCCTTGGCCTTGACCTCCAGTGCATCCAGAAGCTCCGTGTAGGACGGACGCAAGAAGCCGGCCTCTGTCAGGCCCCAATTCTCATTCACGCACTCACCTCCAGGCTGATTTCTGTGCCGTCTGCCAGCCGCCCGGTAAAAGCGGCGGAGAGCCGGCGGCCCTGCCTGGATACCTCCAGGCAGTCGATATACTGCACACTGGTCTCCTGAAAGATGGCCGCCCGCAGGACGGCCTCGGGATCTCCGGTCCCGTCCCCGATAATCTGGTCATAATCCGTTCCGTGCCCTGTATCCAGGAACCACTCGCCCTTGAATGTTTCCAGGGTCAGGCGGACACATTGCGCCACCGTCTCGGCGCCGGATACCATCACCAGGGCGTCGTCTGCCAGCACCAGGTCGTGGGAGCCCGGGTCGATTTTCAGTGTAATATTGTCCATGTTACGTCCTCTTTCAGCCTGACAGGCTGTCATCTCCATCCGGGCTATCCGTGCGTTTATGTGTAGTCAATTCACCGCGGATATCCACGTCTCCGTGAATGGCGATCCCCGTTTTTGAAACCGCCAGATACACGCTTCCGGCGGCCAGTACCAGAGCGTCCCCCGGCAGCCCCTGGGGTGCCCTGCCTGCGGGGCAGACGCCGCCGAGGAAGAGGCTGTCCTCCGGCGCGTGGTTGCGCCGGGTGTTGGGCTCCGCCTCCCGGCCGGTCTGCAGGGCGGCGTCGGAATCGAAGTCCGCCACGATCACCCAGCCAACGTCGCCCCGCTTGTACCAGGGCCGGATGACATAGTCCCCGACGCACAGGCAGGCGATGTGCAGGCCCAGGATGGGTGCGGCGCTGGCGTAGCTGCCGTCGATGGCCTCCTTCACCAGGGGCTGTACATCCACCGTCATGGTGTCCGGGTAGAAGGCCAGGACCTGGACCGGCATGGAGACCCGGACCGCCTCCCGGTCCTTCTCGCTCTGCGCCGCGCGCAGGTCGGAGCGTTTACTCGTCCACATTATATGGGTCTCACCTCCAGTGTGGTTTTCCAGCTCCCGGTCCGGCTGCCCTCATGGACGCCGGAGACCACCAGGAATGACCCATTGGTCTGGGCATCCTGAATGATGATCCGGTCGGCCACGCCGATGTGGTAGTTGAGCAGGCAGGCGCGCTTCAGGGTGCCGTCGGCCTCCTCCTGTTCGATACGGGTCTTGGAGGCGGCTGAGGTCTGCGTGTTGACAGTCTGGCTCTCAGAACTGGAGGACTCCTTCAGGAGCCCGGTCTGGGGCGTGAGCAGATAGCCGGTCACGATACCCTCATCGGGCGGGTTGATGATGAGTTGGCCACAGCGGATCACCATGCGGGACCGGCAGTCGCTGCAGACGATGCTGGTGAGCACATCCTTCAGCTTGCCGCGGCAGACACGGCAGCCGGGATAGAGCTTGTTGACCGCCAGCTTTACCAGGGAGACCTCCACGCCGAAGATGTTGAGCAGATCGTCGATGATGTCCGCAGCATACATGCCGGCCTTATAGGTTTTGTTGACCCAGGAGCCCAGCCACTCCTCCAAACTGTCTGCGGCGGTGATCCTGGTGATAACGTCCAGGCCGTCCAGAGAGTGGGCGTACTCCGCAACGGCGCCCACAAAGATGCAGCCCACATCGCCCCGGTAGCCGGCGGAGAGGATCACCGGGTCCCCCTTCTTCAGGGCGGCGCGGGTAGAAGGGGCCAGGTTGCGGATCTCCATCTGGGCGGTGGATACCTTGGCCCGGTCCTCAAACTGGACCTTGAAGGAGAAGTTCAGGCCGTCCAGGGTGTACTTGTTCTTGTTCAGAATGAGGACGGCCTGCCGCATCCAAAGCTGCATCACGCATCACCTCCCGGCCGGTCGAAGAGATACAGCCGCACCTGTGTGCCGAAGTTGTCATAGGTGATCTCTTCGATCTCATCCCCGGTAAGGCACAGGGGGCAGAGTACCGGCAGAGGGTAACGCTCATCGTTGAAGGCCTCAAAGAGCGGCTTACCGCAGCGCAGCACCTCGCCATAGACCAGCGGGGCACTGCTGCCGCCGCTGACCGTCTCCAGGTCCACGGTGAAGAAATCCCCCACCTCGTTGTAGCGGAAGGTCATCCGGTAGGTGCGGTCAATGAGCTTGATCAATAACGAACATGGCACACGATCCCTGTCAATGTCGATGAACTCCACTTCCTGTCCGGACTCAATCAGCTTCATGGCTCATCCCCCCTTTTGATACCCGGCATAGCTGGGGTTGGTCCTGCCGTTGGCCACGGATGTGTTGACGCCGGAGGCAGAGAAGGACGCCACATAGGCGGCGTATTCGCTGGAGGTGGTCATCAGGCCGTTCTGCGTGGCGGATCTGGCAGACTTGGCCGCCTCTGCGCTCCGGGCAGCGCCGCTGTCCTGCCGGCTCATGGTGGGAGCCCTGAGATCCACGAAGACGGCGGAGGTAATGGTGATCTGCTGGAAGGCGATGGTAAAGCCATAGCCGCCCAGGTTGTCCCTGCTCCGGGTGCGTTTGAGGCTGGTGATCAGCAGGTTGTCGCAGGCCTCCGCGCCCCGGTAGGTGAGCAGCTCCCGGCCGCGCCACATGGCTTCCAGAGCGGCATACTCCGCGGGGCTGGCCACCACGCCGGTAATGGTGAATTTAATGGGGTCGAGGACGACGTGGTCTGTGATCTTGCCGCCGCCCTCGATGGGGCTGCTGGTAACCTGGCTGGACATCGTAGGGCTCTCGTCGGTGACGGTGGCCGTCTTTTCAAATACCACCGTGCTGGTGCTGCCGATCAGCATGTAAGACATTGCGTTGCCCTCCTCTCCTTACAGCAGAGATGCCTGCAGGGCCTCCACACTGCTGTCCTCGTCCTGCATCTGCTCAAACATCCTCCGCGCGATCTCCATGATACGCTCCTCCAGAGTCTGCAGCTGTTCCTCCGAGGGGTTCCCGGAGAGCTGGATGTTGAATTGAGGGGCGAAGGTGATGGATTTGGAGTGGCAGGAGGCGTTGATGAGGTTGTCGGTCTGATCCGCGGGGATGATCTGAGTGCCGCCGGGCAGGATCGCCAGCTCTCCGCCCTCCTCATTGATGCGGGTCAGGCCGCCCTCGAAGTTACTGGTGCCCCGCGCGTGGCCAGGGATGCGGGCGTTGGTGACGCCGGTGGTGCCTATGGTAATGGTCCCCACGTCATTGGCCGCCGTTTTCAGGCGCCGCAGCTCCGCAACGGTAGAGCCGACAGCGGCGGCTGCCGCGTTGGACATCCGGGTCCAGGCGCTCTCCGCCTGCTCCGCCATGGCCCCATAGGTATCCGTGGCGTTGGCCCCGATCTCCTGGAGGCCGGTGTTGGCGGTCTCCTTGGCGGCGGCCCAGCTCTCCCCGGCCATGATGGGCGTGGTGTCCATGGCGGACCGGATGGTGCTGGTATAGGCGGAGGTGTCCGGGATCTCCACCTCCGGCATCTGGATGGCGCCCAGGTCCGGGATGGAGGAGGCCACGCTGTTGGTGCTCTCCGCCAGATCCTCCATGCCGCTGGTGGCCTCCTTGGCTCCGCCGAAGAGCTTGTCGAAGAAGTTGACCACGGCGCCCACGCCGTCGGCCACCCAGCCGATCAGGGTGCCCACTACATTGGCGATGCCGGAGAGCAGGTCCCCGATGACCTGCAGGACCGGCGCGATCAGCTGCAGGATGGGGGCGATTAGCCCCAGCAGCTGGGCCACGGGCGGCAGGATCGCCTGCGCGATGGTGGAGATGACGGGCATGAGCGGCACCAGGATGTCGTTGCAGATCACCGTGAGGATCTGCGTGATGGGCGGCAGCAGGGTGCCCGCCAGCAGGGAGAGGAGGGACGCCAAGGGCGGCAGGAGGGTGGAAAGGAAGGTTCCGACCACTGGGATCAGGGGCCCTGCCACCTGGAAGACCAGGCCCAGAGCGTCACAGAACACCGGCAGCAGGTCGCTGCCCAGCTGTACCAGGATGGGCACGGCCTCAGACAACCCGCCCGCCAGCAGGTCCACCAGCCCCATGAGCATGGGCTCAATGGTGGGCCATGCCTCGATGATGGTATTGAACAGCGTGGTCAGGACAGGTGTGAACTTCGCGCCCGCGCTGGCCAGGAAGTCGGCCCAGATCCCCTTGACGCCCTTCAGGCTGTTGGTATAGGACCCAGCGGTCCGGGTCACGTCCTGCTGGGCGTCGGAGGTCTGGGCCAGGATGGAGTTAAAGCGGACCTGTACCTTGGTGGCCTCATCCAGATCGTTGAAGGTCCCCTGGATCCCCATGCCCAGCATGGACTGCTTCAGGGCGGCCTCGTTGAGGACGATGCCCATGGTCTTCAGGCCCTCGGTCTCGCCCATGAGGCCGGAGCGCAGCTTGCCGAAGGCGTCTTCGTCCGCCAGGTTGTTGAAGCTGGCCAGGTCGTAGGAGAGGCTGGTCATCATCTCGGACATTTTGGCGGCCTGTTCCGCCCCCATGCCGATGCCGGTGAAGATTGCTCCGGAGTCCGCCAGGAAGCCCTTGACCTCGTTCTTGCTCCGGTGCGCCGCGGAGGCAAAATTCTCCGCCCACGTTTCCGTGGAAACAGCCGCGTCCTTGAATACCGTGTTGAACTTGGAGGAGGTCTCCTCCGCGGAGGCCGCCGCGTCGATGGCTGCGTCGCAGAAGTCCTTGACCGCGCCGGCGGCCTTTTTGATCACCGCAACAGTGGCGGCGACCACGGCCAGCTTTTTCAGGCTGTCCACCAGGCTGTCGCCCGCGCCGGCTCCCTTTTTGCCCATCTTCTCCAGGTCATCCCCGGTCTTCCCGGCTTCTGTGCCCAGACCTTCTGTTTCTCTCTGCGCGTCCAGCAGGGCGCTGCTCAGGGTGGCCTTGATGGTCTGGATGGGATGCCGGAAGGCGCTTCCCATATCCTTGGCCACACTCCTGGTGGCTGCCCCCATACCCTTGACCTTGCTCTGGACGCTGGAGATGGCTGCGCCGATCCCGGTACGTAAGGTTTTGGCCAGGCTGTCGCCGGACTTGATGCTCTCCAGCATGGCGCTGCGCACGCTGCTCCCCATCTTCGTGCCCGCGCCGGATACCGAGTGGAAGGCGGAGGATGCGTGCGTACCGATGTCCGAGAGGCTGGTGCCGATCTGCTCCAGCTCCTCCGCCGTCCGTTCCGCCTCCTCCTGGACCTGCTTCTGCTTTTCGTTGAGCTCGTCCAGGGGCGCAGTATCCGTACCGAACCGCACCCCGAAGGATAAACTGCGCTGGTCCGCCATAGATACCCCCCTTACTTTTTGTTCTGCAGTTCCTTCAGGTGCTTGACAAACAGCTCCTTGGCGGCCACGCATTCGTAATACTCGGCCAGATCCATGGTGGACAGCGCCTCATAGGTCAGACCGTCGCCGTCAAAGAGCAGGAACCAGAACTGCTTATTTTGCTGTGCCCGGCGCTGTGCCTGCGCCGGATCGCTTTCCCGGGCGAAGAAACCGTTCGATCTCCCGGATCAGCAGCTCCGGGGTCTCGATATCCTCCGCCTCCTCAAAGGCCTTCAGGCCCTTGGCGGTCACCGCAGCCGGGCTGACCACCACATTTTTGAAGAGGATGTCCATGTACCGGGCTGTGTCCCGGGTCCCGCTGCCGGTCATGCCGCAGCGGTCGTTCTGCTCAAAATACCACTGGGGGGAAACGCTCTGCAGTTCATAGTCCACACCCAGAACGTTCACTGTCTCGTGTCTCGCCATCTTGGATCGAAACCACCTTTCCGGAATGTTGGGAGGGCATGTGAGCATGCCCTCCCGATCATATTTGGGTAATGTGCCCTGCATCTGCGGCGGCACGTGCCGGCGTCCCACGCCTTACTCCCGGAACTCCATCACCGGCACGTGGATGGAGACCTCAATGCCGGCGGCGTCATTCCCGCCCTCGAATTTGGGTACCTTCAGGACCCGGCAGTCTGTATGGGAGATGATAAAGCCGCCTTCCTCGTTGGCGTTGCGGAGTGTGACCGCCACCTGCTTGCGCTGCTGGGCCAGCCGGCGCATCCGGGACAGGGATGCAGACGTGGAGAAGAGGGAGAACTTAATGGTGCCGGAGCGGTCCGCATTGCAGACATATACCGTGTCGCCCTGGATGCCGGTTTTGGGCGTCACATCGTCCCCGGTACGCTCGGCGCTGATGCTGCTGCCGTCCGCATAGCCGGTGACTACGCTCCCATCCACCAGCAGGGTGATTTTTTCAGGATCGAATACCATAGTCAGATACCTCCTTTATCAGCTTGCGGAGCCGGTCAGGGACACGGTGAGCACGCCGGTGACCTTTACACCGTGGACGCCGCCCCGCAGGGTGGCCTCCCAGGGGATGGGCGGCATGATCCGGTTCCGGGCCTGCTCCTCCGTGGCGTCCGCGCGCCTGGGGATGGTCACGGTATATGCGCCGCTCCCGTCCTGCTTCAGGATGACGCCGTTTTCGACGGCTTCATCCAGTGCGGTGATCACCTGCTCGGCCACCATAGTGAAGCCCTGGTCATCGTAGCACACGTGCTCCGTGTCCACGAACAGGTTTACCAGCTTGGTACGCATGGACTCCTTGATCTGCCAGCGACTGATCACCGTGTCGATGAAGTCGCCGTCCGTACAAATGCCCTCGCTCATGTACGCCCGGCCGTGGTTGGAGATGTAGATGTTGCAGCGGCCCTCCAGCAGCTCCTGCAGGTCCACGCCCTTCTCGTCTGTGGCAGGAATGCCGTAGAGCTCCTTCCACTTCCAGGTGACCGAGGCAGGATAGTTGGGCGCCACCCGCCCGACCCAGGCCGCGGGGATATGGGAGTTAGCAGCGTCGTGGTTGTAGCAGACCACGGTCTGCCGGTTCCCCTTCAGGGCGGTTGTGACAGCCGCCTTGTCCGCCGTTTGGACGATCAGCAGCTTCTCCGCCTCCACCTGCCCGGCCTCCAGCTGGGCCAGGGAGAGCACGGTGCCGCTGCACCATGCGGACAATGCGGAGATCATGGCGGTATTCGCAGCGGTGGGCAGCAGGAAGTACCACTCGTCCTGGGTCTCCCGCAGGGTATCCAGGGCGGCGGTGACTGCGGAGGGCTGGGCATCTGAGGCCACGCCATACACGGCCACCTTTTTGATCCGGCCAGGACAGCTCTCCAGCTTGACCTGATGGAACAGGGCCCTGGCCGCCAGCGCCGTCAGGGAACCGGACGCAGGGAAATCCACCGCGACGGCTTCCGCGCTGCTGTACTCCTTATAGGCGGACTCGCCTTCGAAGGAGAGAATCAGGGGCAGCAGTGTGGGTTTCTCCTGGGCCGCGGTGTCCAGGCTGATATAAACAACGATGTCTTGCAAGTGTCATTCCTCCTTATGGTAGGTAACGGGTACCGGCCGGATGGCCGGGGCGGCACGGACGTCTTCACGCTCATAGCGCAGCAGCACATCGAAGCCGTAGCGCCGGTCTGTCTCATCCACACCGAAGGCGCTTCGGCTCTGGGTGTTCTCCACCCGGATCACTACCACGCCCTGGGCGGCCAGGCTGCGCTGCCCGGCGAACAGGAAGAAGCCCTGGGCCCTGTCCGCCAGCTCCAGCGCTTCATCGTCCCCGCTGATGCGATGCCCGTCCGGTCCGTCCCGGTCCAGGCTGCAGGCGGTGAAGCTGAAGGATGCCTGGGCCTCCTCGCTGCGCCGCTGGGTGAAGGCGTCCGCTCCGGCCTGCCCCTCATCGTACTGGTTGTACGGGCCGGGGATATGCTGCTGTACGCTCTGGTAATAGAGGTAGGGGTACTCCGCTTCCGGCATCACCTGGTCGGACAGAACCACCTTGGGCCCGCCCAGGTAGGCGTACAGCTCCCGGGTCAGCAGATTGCGCAGCGCCTTCTGTGTCATTTTGGCGCCGCCTCCCCCTTACGCTCCGCCACAAACCGGCGCAGGGGATGGATGGCACCGTGGTCCAGGTCGCCGGTCACCGTGTAGGTGGCGCCGCTCTCCGGGTCGTACACCCGGCTGCCGACGCCCAGGGCGTGGCCGTTGGTATAGATCTTACGGCTGTTCCGGGTAAAGGTCCCTTGGGGCGCCTTCTGCCAGTCGTCTTCGGATACGACCAGTACAACGCCCTGAAAGGGGATTCGCTCCGGCTCGCTGCGCACCCACTGGCCGCCATTGTCCGGATCGTAGCCCCCGGGTCCTGCCCGCAGTTCGACCAGCTCGTGCAGGATGCCCCGGGGCAGCATGGGTTTTCCAAAGGTTCTCATAGTCCGGTCACCTCATATGTGATACTGTCCCGCAGCCGCCCAGTCTGTACCAGGGGCGTGGTCTTCCCCGGCGCGCTGGCCAGGGTAATACTGCCCTTGGCCGGCTGCACCGTGCGCATGTACTTCTTGATCATGGCCACGGCCGCCGTGCCGATGTTGTGGCACGCCTGCTCTGCCGTCAGCTCCCCCAGCACCACCCGGCGGACCGCGTTCTCGCAGGCCTTTGCCAGAAGGTCCTTGTTCTCATCGTACCCGGCCCGGATGAAGGACCGCTCCGGGATGGTCACGGAGGGCAGCAGCAGGTACAGAAACTCCAGACCGGTCTTCCCCTTGTCCCGGACCAGGAAGCGGTCCTCGCCGTTATCATAGGTCCACAGGTCGTCAAAGTCCCGGGGGCTGCGCCCCCTCGCTCTGGGGGAGAGGGGGATGGCCAGGTTCTTTGCGTTTCTGGGGTGGATAGTGGCGCCAAACTCGTGGACGGCGGCGATCTTCAGCAGCTCGCCGCCCGCGCTGCTCAGGATACCCACATGGATCTCCGCCTGGGCCAGCTGAGCCAGCTCCGCCTTTGTCCGCTCATACCAGGGCGTCCAGTCGTCCCGCTCCACTGTAACGTGCCTCATACCCACACCCGCTTATACTGGTTGATGATCTCCTGCCAGGAGGATGGAGTGTCCTCGGACCACTCCCAGCGCACGTCACTGATGGAGAATGCCTTTAATCCTGCGCTTCCCCCAGTCTCCAGCCTTCCGAAGGCGTACTGGACCATCTCCTGGACCAGGCCCTCCAGATCGGCCGGCAGGTCCGACGGCTCCTCCTCGGTGGCCTCCCAAGGCAGGATATAGCCCGCGGTGTATTTCACCTCAATATTCCGGCTCCCGGTCACAGGGTCGCCGGTGAGCCCCTGGGGATAGCCGTAGTAGGTCCAGCCGTCATCCTTGCAGATCACCCCGGCGTTCCCCTGCGTGGCGATATCATACAGGCCGGGGTCGATCTCCTCCCCGGCCTGCTTGATAGATGCCACGTGCACGATAGGGTAGTGCTCCACCAGGAGGTACTGGCTGCCTGTGCCCTTCAGCCGCTCCACGTAGTCGCTCCGACGCAGCTTCCGCCCCAGGGCCCGCTCAACGGAGGTGGAGGCCCGGTTGATCAGTTGGATCAACAGGCTGTCAGAGCTGATGTCCTCATCCGACATGCCTAATGCCGCCTTCAGTGCCGGCAGCGTGGTCAGGGCGTTGGCCTGAAGCATGGCCGTCTCCATACCTTATTCCTCCACGGGCAGGTGGGTAGGATCGCCAAGCACCAGGGCATAGGTTGCTGCGGCGCTGCCGCCCGGCGTTACCGTCACCTTGATGTACCGCTTGCAGCCCACCAGGTCCAGTTCCACCGCCATCAGCTCATCATTGACAACGGAGATGTTGCTGAGATTCCGGCCCATGACAACGCGTTCATCTGCCACCGCCGTAAAGGAACCGTCCGCCGTGTCACACTCGGTGACGGCCACAGCCAGCGTTCCGGCCGCGCTTACACTTGCGGATACGACAGCCGAGAGGTAGCCCTGCCGGTCTACCGCCGTGCCGCTGGTATAGGGCATGGCCTTGATGCTTCCATACAGGTTTCGTTTCATAGCTTCGCTTGCCTCGCTTTCTCATATCCGGCCCTTACGCGCCGGTCTTCAGGCCCTTGCCAATGACGAAGGACTCCTCATGCCGCACGCCGAAGTCATGCAGGTCGATGATCCGCAGGATGGTGCAGTCCTGATCCACCGCGCTGACCGTCTCGCCGTTCTCATCCGTGATGGTGCCCTCGCGGAACATCTCGCTCTCCATGCTGCCCTGGCGCCCGATCATAAATTCGCTCCAATTGCCCAGCACGATGTCCGTGGGCCGGCCGGAGGCGGCGCTCACCGGGATCTGGTTGCTCACCGCAAATTCATGCCCGTTCAGCTTGCCGGCGTCCATCTGATCCCGGTAGAGATACAGGCCGGACGCCGCCTGTACCACATTGTAGAATGCCTCCCAGGCAAAGCCATTGATGGCCCAGCCCAGTTTGCTGGTGTCTGCGTTGTTCTGCAAGAGCTTTGCCAGCAGCTTGCCCGTGGTCCCTTCATTCGGGGCCGCGTTCAGTTCCACCATGGGGATGTCCATGTTGAACAGGCCCATGGGCTCAAACTCCGTGCCCTTCCCCAGAAAGGCCGCACGGTCCATGGCCAGGGCCATGGCGGTGGTGGCGTCGTTCAGGATCGTCTGATCCGCGCCGTAGGCGTTGGACCGGATCAGGTCGTTGCTGATGATCACCTTGCACATCAGCTTCTTGCTGGACAGCCGCACATTGCCGAACTTCGCCTTGGACGCCTTGGCCTTGCGCAGCTCGCCCACATAGGACGCGCTGACGCCGCTGGTCATCTTGGGCAGGTTCAGGTTGCCCCGGTCCATGGGCAGGGTGGAGGCGCCCAGTTTCAGCACGATGGCCTTATCCCGCAGCAGGGGGATGATCTCGCTGGCGTACACCTCCGGCACCAGATAGCCGCCGTCCGTTGGGCTGGTGACGCTCATCGCTTTGATCTGCTTTTCCAGGAAGGCGTCTCCATACTCCTTCCGGGCGATGTGGGCGGCGTGGTCGTAGTCCTTGTTGGCCCGCATCATGCACTTCTGATACCGGACCCAGCCGATGCCGGCGGGCAGGGTGGACTTCTCCTCCTTGGGCGCGCCCCCCGCATTCAGGTAGATCTCCGCATACTTGCGCTGTACAGCGGCCAGCCGGGCGGTGCTCTTAACCTCCTTGACGTCCTTCTCGCCGGCGGCCTTGGTCTCGTCCTCCCTGCAGTCCTCCTTCGTCTCGTCCGCGGGAGGCGTCTCCTCCTTGATCTCGTCCTCCTCCGGCGTCATGGCCTTCAGGGCCTTTACGGCGCCGGCCTCGGCCGCCTGCTCCAGCAGGGCCTGCAGCTGCTCCTGGGTCAGGCCGGTCTCGGTGGTCTGCTCCTTGGTCTCCTTGCTCTTAGTGTCTTTCGGTTCCATAGGTTTTTTGCCTCCTTTATAGCTTTCGATCCGCGCCTCAGTGTTGGCGGGATAGTTCACGATGCTGATCTCCAGCAGATCCAGCTTTGTCAGATGCCGGACCTGCTGCTCGTCAATGTAATACTCCAGGGCGATATAGCCGATGGACATCTGGTCCAGCACACCGTCACGGATGAGCTGCCGGTAGTCCTGGCCTGCGGTGGTGTCGCTGATCTGGCCCTTCACATACAGGCCGATGCTGTCCTCCCGCAGCTCCAGGGTCCGGCCAAGGGGCTCCTTTCTGTCCTCATGCTGCCCGAAAATGAGCACCCCGGCGGATGCGGCGCCGGTGGCCAGTGTCTCGGCAAACGCGCCGGGCTCCACCACGTCGCCGTCCAGATCCACCACGTTGAACACGGAGGCGTGGCCGGTGAAGATGCCCTGGTCGTCCACGCCTTCCATCTTGAATTGCAGGTATTTCATCCTGTCGCCTCCTCAAAATCACCCGGCAGCAGGTCGCACCGGCAATTACAGACCTCGGACGGGTCTGCCCCAGGCTCTCCCGGATACAGCAGCCCGTTGGAAAACCGCTCATGGATGGGGATGGTCTTGGGGTAGATGTTCCGGTGGCTGTCCCGCACATCCGAGTCCCCGGCGTCCACCCAGGTCTTCGTCCGCACACCGCCGTATTTCATCTGCTCAAAGCTCCCGGCCTGCAGGCTTGTGTGGGCCTCGCTCAGCGCGATGGACGCCGCACGCTCCGCCTGGACCTTGGGCATATGCTCCTGCACCCGCTTGACCAGCTGGGCCGTGCTCTCGCCCGCCTCCAGGCCGTCTGCCAGGGATGACGCCAGCTTGTCCCGGGTGGTGGCATTGATCCCCTTCACCCGTTCCAGGCCGTACTGCCGCAGGTAATCCGTCAACCGCGGGGCCTGCAACGCCTTGATCCCAAAGGCCTCCTCCATGGACCTGGCCCCCGCCTGGAAGGCTTCCTCCCACACGGGATTCAGCACAGCCGCCAGCGCCTCGTCCTGGGCATTCCAGTCGATCAGCTGCTCCAGCGCCTCCTTTGCAAGACGCCGGGCCGCCTCGATGTCAAAGGTCAGGCCCAGGCCGGACTGGATGCGCTGCCGGAAGTCCTCCCGGCTGTCCTTGTGCCCACGCCTCATGGCCGCCACGACCTCCGCCGTCTGTCCATCAAAGAACCGCTGGAGGCTCTGCCTGGCCGCACGTTCCTGCACAGCCAGCAGCTGCGCCCGTTCCCGGCGCGCCAGCTGCATCCTGCGCCGGCTGTTCCCTTCATGCCGGGCAGAGGCTCCTGCTCCGGCGCGGCGCCGTCCCCGATGATCTGCTCCGCCTTGGTGCGGTCAAAGGGGAACGCGGCCGTAATGATCTCAATGGCGGATTCCCGGTCCAGCTCACCCAGCGAGACGCTGCGGGCGATCTGCACCAGGCTGGTCACCTGCGCGCCGTTCAGCGCGATGTCCTTTGCCACCGCCAGCTGCTCCGTCTCCTCGGCCTGCGGTCCAGCCGGCGTTTCCGGCGCCGTGCCGGGCGGCGCTGCCTCCGATACCGCAGAGGCGGGCGTTTCCGTTTCGCCGGCACTTATGCGCGCGCTTTCTGTCAATTCCTCCGGCCTCGTCGGCAGGGAGGCATACGGCACGAACAGCACCTGGCCCGCACCATTCGGCAGCGGGTCGAACCCGTTCTGCTCCCGCCACTCGTCTACCAGCATCGCGCTGCCGCTCAGGCCCGCGTTGGACATCTGAAGCCGGAACTCTGTATCCTCCGGCACGATGTCGTCATACTCCCACAGAAGATCCTCGCCCCAGAAAGGGAGCAGCTGGGCGTTGATGGCGTCCTGCCGCGCCAGCAGCCGGGGCGTCAGCACGTTCTCCGCGTAGATGATCTTTGCCTGGGTGGCCGTGGCACGGTTGCTGTTCTCCACGATGCCCAGGATCTCCGGCGGCACCCCGAAGTGGGCGTTCACCGCATCCCGCAGGTCCTTCCGGCTCTCCGTGAAGTCCATCTCCCGCTGGCTGTCCACCAGCTTGTTCACCGTCACGTCACGGGGGATGATCCCCATTTTGTGGCTGTTTCCCACACCCCGGTGCCGGTCGTTCCAGGCGGCCTGGAAGCGGTCGTATTCGTCCTTTGTGATGCCCGGCGCGGACATCAGTACAGGCGGCGTGGCGTCGTTGAAGAAGAACTTCTTGGCCCACTTCGCCATATACTCGTCCGTCTCGATCTCATCCGCCACCGGCTCTGCGTCACCCAGTCCGCGTCCATAGGGGTCCAGGGGGTTCAGCTGCCGCACGACAAACATATCCGCTACCGGCACCAGCCTCTGAAGGCCGTCCCGGCTGCGGATGGTGTAATAGGGGAAATCCAGCCGGGGGATGTCCGCCACCCAGTGGGGTGGGATGGGCCACAGCTCCGCCGGGTATCCGGCCGCATCCCGTTCAATGACCGCCTGCCCTTCACCCTTGATCATCAGGTACGTCTCGTGCAGCTTCCAGAAGGCGCTGCGTGTCATGTACGGCAGGGGATTGGGCCGGGCCATGAAGTTCAGGAACGGGTGGTCCGTGATCTCATCCTTGTCCCCATTGGCTTTTACCCGGAACAGCTTTCCGGACACGTTGGAAAGATCTGTGGAGATCTTCGTCACCGGGGACAGCCGTGGGCTTTTGCCATAGGCCTCCAGAAACTCCTGGCTGTTCCGGTCCGGCGGGCTGGCCCACCGGGAGGCAAAGAACCGCGCCATCCCCTCCGGCCTGCCGCTCACCGCCGCCTTGATCGCCGCTATTCTCCAGCCCATAGGCTGTCCCTCCTCTCTCGGGCAGACCGTTCCGCCCTATACCCACCAGATGTCAAGCGTACCCCTCCCTTCGCGCTCCTGGATCGTCTCGGCAATCCCCGTCGTGGCGTCCGGGGCGTCGTCATGCTTGTTTTTACCCGTCTTCTGATAACTGATCATAGCCGCGTAATACTTCGGCCACCGCCGGGTCCAGCCCTCTGGAAACAGCAGGTGCTGCATCACGAAGGTGGCCCCTGTCATGATCCGGGCGTGCTTGTTGGCCCCCTGGTGGAACCACTCCACGTTCACGCTCCGGGTCTGGTAGATCTCCCACAGCAGCCGCTCCACGTTCCGGGCAAAGCCCCGGCCGCCGTTGTTGCTCTCGATCCGGGCTGTCGCCACATGGTTGGACGCCAGCTGCTCCGCCGTCTTCGGCTCGGTCTGCTCCATGGGGGCGTCCGTCATCAGCACATCCAGGATGTACCCCTCGCCCTCGTATACGCCGGCCACAATGGACACCAGGTCGTCGGCGCCTGTGTCCGCCGTGTCCGTGTAGCTGATGATCTCGCCAAATGCCGGCTTGCCCTCCTCGTCCCGGGGAATGTCCGTATAGGTGCGGAAGCTGGTGTACAGCTTCCCCTTGATGTCCACCGGCTCCTGCTGGTAGTTCGCGTCCGCGATCTCCGCGCTGGTCAGCCGCCGCTTTTTCTGATAGCTTTTGAAAGACAGAAGGGCAGGGCAGAGCATGGTCCCCCGGCTCTCGTCCAGGCAGGCCCGCCGGCAGAACACAAACCAGTCGTCTCCGTCCTCGCTCTCCAGCAGACGGCCGCACAGGTCCTTCGTGCTCCACCGGGTCATGACAAGGATCTGCATCCCGCCCTCCTCGATACGGGAGAGGAAGGTGTCCGTGTACCAGCTCCACTGCTCATCCAGCACCCGGTCGTTGAAGGCCTCCTGGTCGTTCTTGATGGGGTCGTCAATAATGCCCATGGAGCAGCCGATGCCGGTGATGGTGCCGCCGAAGCCTGTGGCCAGGTAGTTGAAGAATTGCCCCTCCAGGCTCCACAGCTGCGCCGCCGCGTCCCCCTGCTTGACCCGTGTGCTGGGAAACACATCGTGAAAGATGGGTACCTTGCTGTCCAGCTTGTCCGCGTCGATCCCGTCCCGCACATTCCGGGCGAACCGCCCGGCCAGGATATCGTTGTACGACACAGAGATCACCCGCGTCTCGTTCCGCCTCCCCATGCACCACTGCACGAACAGTGTCAGGGTATAGGACTTCCCGTGCCGGGGCGGCAGGTTGATCATCAGGTTCCGGTATGCCTCGCCAGTCTTGGGATTGATCAGCCGCCCCTCGAAGATGCCCTGCAGGGTGTCGCACAGGTCCCGCTGGTAGGGCCGGTCATCCCGGTAGAACTTCGGGTTCATCAGTTTGCAGTATTCGTAGAAGGTCGTCTGGGCGGCCAGGATGCGGCCGTCCACGATGCCCTCCGGATTGAGCAGTTCCTTCAGCTCCGTTAGATCCCGTATGGCCGCGCCTCCTCTCTTGGGCCTGTGGGCCGCTCTAAACGCGTTGTGACGCGTTAAACGCTCTGGGGGCGGGAAAGGACACGTCCGGCCCCTCGGGGCCCGCCTGGGCGCTCTCCCGCCTTTCTTCCTTGCATCACCATGCCCCGGTACGATCACGCACCGGGGCATGGCAACGAAAGGAGGTGCCGGGCCCGTGGAGTGGTCCCCACGAATGGGCTGGCCCGGGTACTGTCATTGAGTATGCTTCGCCACCACCGACCTTCCGGGCGGTGCTGCGTGCCGGGGCTATGTCCCCCGGCGGCCGGCGCGGGGACGAATCAACCGCGCGCCGGCGCTGCCGGGATCCTATTCCGCTGGGGCTGTACCGGCGCAGGGAGCGCCCCGCCCCACAACGAGCCCCACCTCGATCCGGCGGGCCTCGCCCAGGACGGTCAGCTCCACCGTTGCCCTGCGCCCCCTTGGGTTCACCTTTACGATCCGCTCCTGCAGGGCCGTCAGCGGCCCCGAGGTGATCACGGTCTCGCCGTTGCTCCGCTCCCCGAAGGAGACGCCGAAGTCCCGGCCCGACCGCGCGAACAGCAGCACGGCTGCCATTTCCTCTTCCGGCACCGCCTCCGGGGCGGCCCCGCCCAGCAGCCGCACCACCTGGGGCTGGCGCTGGATATGATAGTAGGTGCGGGGGATCAGCGCCACACGCACGAACACGTAGCCGGGAAACACCGTGCGGCGCATCAGCCGCCACACACCGTGCCGCCGTTCATGCAGCACCTGAACCGGCGCGATGGCCTCCATGCCCGCTTCCGTCAGGCGGCGGGCCGTTTCCGCTTCGCTGCCCGTCAGCACCTGGGCTACGTACCACTTCGGCTCAGCCTTCATCCCGTCCCGCCTCCTCCGCGGCTGCCTCGCTCACCAGCTGCTGCAGCCGCTCCAGCAGGTCCGGGTCGTCCTGCACCATCTGGCGCATCCGCGCCTTCACATTCCGCTCTACCGACTCGATGGCGGCCAGACGTTCCTTCCGCCACCGCTCCTTGTAGATCGTGCTCCGCTGCAGCTGTACCAGCAGCCGTCCCGCCTTGTCCAGCGGCAGGGCGTCAAAGTCCTCCTCCGCCGTGGCGATCCGCCGCGTCAGCCCGTCGATCAGGATGGCCGACGCCAGTTCCGTGCTCTCTACGTCCTGGTTCTCACGGATTTGCTGCAGCAGGGCGGTCGTCTGTTCCCGCGCTTCCTTCAGCCGCCGCGCAGCACTGTTGTGCCGCATGGCATACCGGCCCACCGCGCTCCGGCTGATCTCATAGCCCTGCTCGGTCAGAGTGTCCGCGATCTCCTGGTACGTGTAGTTCACATCCGCCAGCATCCCGTCCATCTGGGCCCGGATCTCATCCGGGAACTCGTCCACTCGGGACTTGATCCGCTGGCGCTCTCTCTGCTCCCCCATGGTCAGACGTCTACGCCCAGGTCCTCGATGGTGCCCTCCACCAGGTCGATGCCTGTGGGCGTCAGCTTCAGAAACGCATCCACGGGGACCTGGCCCCGCAGCAGCTTCTCCGCGTCCTCCTCGTCGATCACGGTCACGTAGCCCTTACCCGCCAGGTAGTCCACATGCCGCGCCAGGTCCGGCACACTGATGCTGCCCGCGTCCAGCAGGCTGTTGGTGATCGTCCGCACCTCCACAGGCCCGGGCGCCACACTGTACAGCAGCATCAGGATCTTGCCCCTGATTCGCTTGTTTGCGTTCACGGTCAGATTGGCCGCCATCCTAACTCCTCCTTCTCTTCTCTATGGGTGATCCCCCGGGTTCAGCCGGTCCAGGATCTTGTCCAGCTTGTTCTCCATGCGCGCCACCGTCCGCACGAAGTCGTCCTTCAGCGTATACTTGAACGGCAGCTCCGTGATGAAGCGGTCCAGCTTCTCTTCCACCTTCTGGGTGTCCGCCTTCGCCTCCCGCTCCACCGCCTTGATCTGCTCCAGCAGGTCCTTATGCCGCTGGTCCATCTGGCCCAGCTCACGCTTCAGCAGGAAGCAGATAACGCCATACGCCACCACCTGGATGATCCACTGTACCCACTCCGCCATGCTGCCCCCTCCTGAAATAGACAAATCCCGTGGAGGCCGGATCGGCTTCCACGGGATTGATTGTAATTCGCTCCGCTCAAACTATATAGTCAAAGCAGTTGTACAAAGTACTTTGCAGAAATAACCTTTCAGAACAGGCTCTGCTGCTCCGGCAGCGGGTTGTCCTTGCAGATATTCAGCACCCAGTTTACGCTCAGCTCGTATTTCTGGGCCAGCTCCTTGGCGTTGTAGCCATTGTACTCCTTCTGGATCCGCTTGTCCCGCAGCGCCTTCACAAGCGCCTCTACCTTGGGGATGTACAGGCTGGCGCCTCCGTACTGCTCCGCCAGCTTCAGCAGCGGCTGTACGCCCAGGATCTCAGCCAGCGGCTGGTACTGCTCCGGCAGCATCTCAATGGTCAGACTATCCGTCCACTTGCCCACAGGCGCCTCCTTTCCGCTCACCCCGGCCCCCGGCCGCCATGGCCTTCAGCGCCGCGATGCAGCTGTTCGTGCTCCGCCGGTCCAGGAAGGAGGGATGGGAGATCCCATACTGCGTCTCCAAAAAGGCCGTCAGCCGCTTCGGCTCCTCGCTCCACCCCAGCCGCTCCGCCAGGGAGTAGATTAGCTGCACCTGCCCTTTGGTCGCCCGGTCCGCTGCCCGTTTCGGCTTCTCACCCGTCAGCAGCTTCAGCCGGTCGATCACCCGCCGGGCCTCCTCCACTGTCAGCTCCGACACGTGCTCCTTTTTCGCCGCCGTGTAGACCACCCCGTGCAGCTCCTCGCTGTCCATGCACCCCGCGCGCCCCAGTGCATAGATGCACTTCAGCTGCTTTGGCGTCAGGGTACCTCCGGTCATGCCCATTCGTTTCGCCTCCTTCCGGATCGCCGCCCTCAGTTCCGTTCCAGTTTCTCCCGATCCGGCTCATACCAGAAGGTGTCCAGCACCTTTACGCCGGCCCCCACCGCGATGATGTCCGCAGGCGGGTACTTTCCCAGGATGCCCTTGTCGATCTTCGGCTCCGCCTGCTTCACACAGTCGCTCATCCCACGCTCCAGCAGCTGCCTCACGATCTCCGCCAGCTTCGCCGGCGCCTTTGGCAGCGTGATCCGCGTGCTCTTCCGGAATCCCACGCTCCCGAAATTCAACGTCTTGCTCTTCTTTCCGTCCATATCGTCCCGATGGGTCTCCGCGAAGGCGCAGATCTGCGCCTCCAGCCGCTTCGTTCCTTCCAGGTAGATCCGGCTCTTCGCTTCCGCCTCTGCCTTCGCCGCGTCGATCTTTTCCTGCATCTCCGCCTCAAAGCCCTCCACCATCCGCTGGTTGTCCCCGATGGTGCCCAGAGCCTGGTTCACATCATCCCAACTCTCAAACTCCGCGATCACTTCTTCTACCCGTTTCCGTGCCATAATCTGTTTCCTCCTATAGATCAAATCGGTATTGCTCCGGCGTCTCTGCCCGGACGGACAGCACCCGTGTGCCTTCTAGCTGCCGCCCCGTCTCTTGACGCGGGCGTCCTTCTTGATACGCTCCCCGTGGTACAGCGTGCTGTCTGGAAGCGTAAAGCACGTCTGTCCACCCGCCAGCGCCACTAGTAGCTCGCCGAGGGCTTCCTGCGCCTCCCTGACGTCCGCATACCGTCCCAGCGTGTGCGCCCCCACGGTGCTCCGGTCATAACTTGCAACCACCAGCGCCGCATCCGGCTTTTCCACCACGCAGAACCGCTCCACAAAATTAGAGTTGATGATCTGCATCCCCGTCGGTACCATGATGTACATTCAGCTCCACTCCTCTCTCCGGCAGCCATCCGCAGCGCATGTTGCAGTTCTGCGGACAGGCCGCGCAGCATTGATACGGCTCTTCGCAGTAAAATGCCGCCCCGCAGTGCCCCGATGGGCTGTATCCGGTCCCGCATTCCTGGTTTTGCATACGAACACCTCTCAGTACATCAGCTTGTACTTCTTGGCGCTCTTCAGGATCTCTGCCGTGATGGGCCCGCCCTCGGCAGCCTCCAGGCATAGCTCCAGAATCTCCACGAACGTACCCATGCCCCCGCGCTTCACATCCGCAGCGATGGCCGCCAGGGCCGCCGCTGCATCTGCCTCCACACGGTACTCCTGCAGGATCCGCCGGGCCTCCGCCTGCCCGATCCCGTTCAGCTTCAGCTCCACCTTCCGCCGGTATAGCTGCGCCAGGTTCTCCCCGTGCCGCCCGACGGTCAGCAGCCGCTCCACCGCGGGTGTCCCGCACAGGATGATCGGCGTGCCCGTGTTGTCCCAGATCTTACGCAGCACCTCAAACTTATCCACATTGTTCCGGCACAGGTACTCCGCCTCGTCAATGGCGATCAGCAGGTCCCCCCGGTCCCGCAGTCCGGCGATCAGCGCCTGGGTGTTCTGGTAGTTGGTCCCCTTCAGACTGACCCCAATGGCTTCCCCGATGCTCCGCAGCAGGTCCCCGATCCGCATCGTATGCCACGCTTCGACGTACAGCACGCCAGGCTGCGCTTCTGCGAAGTGCCGCAGGATCGTGGTCTTCCCGCTGCCGGGATGACCCACCAGAACCCCCATCTTCCGCTTGCTGTACACGTAGGAGCACCAGCCCATGGCCTCACGGAACTCCGCCGTCTCGTACAGCTCTATCTCCGTCTTATAGCCCGTGGGCACCGGCGGCACCGGCTCGGTATCCAGCCGCTCCTTTACCCCGCGCACCTCCTCGATCACACGCCACAGGCTTTCCTCCTGGTTCGGCTTCAGCCGCAGTCCCTGGTTGACCACTTGGCTGATCGTGCTCCGCGCAATCCCGGACCGGGCCCCTGCCTCCTGGAAAGAGATCCCTTCCTCCTCCCGCAGCTTCAGCAGCTCCTCCGCCAGATTTCCTCGTACCATTTTTCAGCGCTCCTTTCGTTCCGGCTGTCAGCGCCGCGCCCCCCGAAGGGGGCGGTCCCGGCTTCCACGGGACTGGGCCTTGGGCCTTATTTCAACCGCTTGCACCGCTCCACGCGGTCACCATTGTCTGCGTAGCTCAGCTCGTAGGCCGGGCATTTCTCTTTCAGGCAAGCCTCAAACGTCGTTCGGGTGTAGCTTCCTGGCTGAGTCAAGAACTGCTCTGTCACGCTTGCTACCCGGAACGGGCATAGTTGGATCAACTTTTCCATGTATTCCGCCTCCTACCACTGAATGATCCCGGCCAGCGTCCCAAACAGGGCAAAGCCGGCCAGGCTCAGCCCCATACCGATGGCCCCCGCCACCAGGTGCCCGCCCTGCTCCACGCCGCCCGTGAACCCGATCAGCAGCAGAAAGGACAGTCCCATTAAGCCTGAGCATACCCTTTGGAAGATCTTCCGCCGGGCCCGCGTCCGCTGCTGGACCTCCGCCCGCACGTTCCGCGGGTGATCCCGCAGCCGCAGCGGCATCCCGACAGGTCTCCATTCCGCGTCCAGCACCCCCGGCGCAGGAGGCCGGACCGCTCTCGCCACGTTCAACATCTGATTCCCTCCTCCGTTTTTTTGACAAGGATGACGCGCATTATTGCCGCTCATGCAACCGCCGGAGCACCATATCCCCGCTGGCCCGCAGCTTCTCCCGCATGAGGTCCGGGCCCTCGTCCTTCGGCTCCGCCAGCTCCGCCCGCTTCGCCTTCCGGCCACGGGCCGCCTTCTCGTATTCCAGCGTCGTGTAGGTCCCCCGGCTCCGCTTCTCGTCCACCTCCAGGGCGAACTGGTACCGGCTGGCCCGCTTGATCCGCTCCGCCACACCCTTGACGTATCCCTTCTGCTTTGCCAGGTGCGCCGCCACCACCTCCGGGTCCTCGCCCACCATCTGCATCCGTTCGTGGACCGATGCCTCGCACAGCGTCCGGCCCTTCAGGATCACCGTGATGGTGCTCAGGTCCTCCTCGTCGTACAGCACCGTTACCTCCTCGCCCGCGTGGCCGATCATGGCGTCGTCCCAGTACACTTCATTCTTCAGCCGGACGCCCTGCTGGCCGATCTTCCGGGTCTGCTTCTTGTTCTTCAGCACCCCAAGCAGCTCCGCGCTGGGCTCGTCCTCCCGCGCCCGGGGCAGGCTCTCGTACAGCTCCAGCGGCGTCCGCCCGCCGTACCCCTCGTGGGGCCGGCTCCAGTACCCGGGGAACACCGTGTCCCGCAGGTACTCGAACAACTGGTCCATTGTCCACAGCCGCCCCTGCTCCCACGCCAGACGCAGCTGGCGACTGAAGTCCTCCGGCCGCTCCTCCGGGCTGTCCCCGCACCAGCCGGGGGCCTCCCGGATGTACAGGTTCTCGATGGTCCCGAAAAACCGCTCCACCGGCTTCGACCAGCCCTGGTAGGGCAGCGCGTGGGTCACCTCGATGTGCAGCAGCTGCAGCACCGAGCACGTGTCGATGGACTCGTTCAGCCGCCCCAGGTCCGTCTCCTTCACAAAGCCCGTCTCAAACAGCTTCCCGCGGTAGTCCTTGCCGTTGTCCACGTAGACCATCCGCGGGATGCCGTGGCTCGGGCTGCCCTTTTTATACTTGGCCGCGTTGTTGAACGCCGCGATGATCGTCTGCGTGTTCGGCTTCTTGCACAGCACCCAGCCAACAGGGAACCCCGACGCTGCGTCGTACCACATCGTCAACCACGGACGTACCGCCTTGCCCTCCTCGTCCAGCACGAAGCAGTCCATCTGGTGGTGGTCTCCGAACCATACCTCGTTCACCTGCTCCGGCTTGGCACGGATCGCCATCGGCATGCAGTCGTCCTTCAGCGCCTTCTTCCCCCGCCGCGCCAGCGTCGCCTCGTCCTTCGGGATCGCGCCCAGGATCCGGTCCATCGTCTGCCGGCACTCCGGCACCAGCAGGCCCGCCCCGGTGGGGAAGGGGCAGGGAGGGTAGTGGTTCACCTCGCCCTGCGCCTCCAGCGCTGCCCGGGCCGCCGAGCCCTCCCGGTACATGCAGTCCCCGCATGCCTCCGGGCCCAGCTTCCGCGCCCGCTCCAGCACCATCTGGTGCACCACCGTCTTCTTCCGCTTCACCTGCGTCATGTACAGCCCGTAGGCATACGCGTAGGCCGCCGGGCAGATGCTCCGCCACCGGCCCGTGTCCTTGCGGACCACCGTCCGCATCAGGCCCGCCAGGCCCTGGCTCTCGTACCCGTCCATCCAGCGGTACAGGCTACGCACCGTCGTGCCCTGCTCCGCCGCCAGCCCCTTCAGCTGCTCCACGCAGCCCTTCTTCTGCAGCCTGCGGATGGCGATCCCCGCCTCCGCCGCCCGCTGCCGCGCCAGCAGCTCCTGGATGCCCGCCTCCCCGTATTTCTCACGGTAGGCCGTAAGGTCCGCCTCCGCCCCCTGGCCGCCCAGCGCCCCCGTCCGCAGCAGATACCGGATCTGCGCCTCCGCAGGCAGACTGCTCACCGCGATCTGGTAGCTCTCCCCGCTGTTGCCGCCCCGACACCCCTGCCGACGTTCAGCTTTGTACCGTCCGCTATTGACCTTATCACGGATACGGAAACGGTCTTCCCCGGTGAGCTGAGACACCATGCCGGTGCTGATGTATTCCTCCATCATGCGCCCCTGCCTTTCTTGCCGGCCGCCGCCTCATATCGTTCCATCACTGGCCGCACCGCCGCCTTGGTCACGTGCCCGGCCCGCCGGCCCTCGCACGCCGCCCGCAGGCTGTCGTAGGGCGTCCCCGCCTCCGCCGCCAGCTCCTTCAGGCTCAGGCCGTACCGCGCGCAGAACACCGATACCTCCAGCCCAAACTCACTTTTTGCTTTCATATTGCTGCCTCCTTTCGCAGGAATGAGCGCCGCGCCCCCTCTTCCGAAGGGGCGGTCCCGGCTTGCACGGGACTGGGCCTTGCCCTGCTGGGCGGTTTCGTGCTATGCTTTGTCTGAAGGGGGGTGATGATAGTGAAAGATTTGGAGCAAATGCACAGCGAACTTCAAGACGCGGCCGATGGCGTGATTAAAAAAATTATCGAAGAATATTGCTCACCCAATCACGACTACAAATCCTTTTTTACGGAAGATCAATTCAATTTCATCATGGCGGTATGTCGTGTAATTACAGAGGAGATGATTGACCGGTATGATGAACTGCCGGACATTCAATGAGATCCCGTCTCTTTTTCCACTGCAAATGCTTTTTGAGTCTCTTTAATGGTTTTTCTTTGCTCATTCATGTATTCAGAGAGCGTCGCCGTTGCTCCGGCGGCGCTTTTCTGTCTCTCACCCTGCCCATCAGTATCGTGCTTACGCCGATCCTCCACTTCTTTTTTTGACCTTCTTGTGGTGAGGTGCAAATAGCATTTCCACCATCCCACGGAGAACATGCTGATGGATAGCCCGGCGACGCTGAGCACCAGGCACAGTACAAATCCTAAGTCTGACATACTATCGCTCCTATTCATTTTGGATGAAATGAGACTCGGTTACTTCCGCCGGAGGAAGGAGAGGATTAAGCTCGCAATACCCAGACCCAGGCCCAACCCGCTCAAAAACTTCCCGAGGCACTCTGGCAATTCAAACATGGCCGCCTCCAAGTTTTTGTCAATTAAAAAGTCTCACAATGAGAGCGGCAACGAAACCCGCCGCCATGGCGATGAAAAAGAATGCAACGGGATGCCGTTTGCTTTCCAGCCATTCATCTAGCCTTGTAGGATGCTTTTTCTCTGGGGGGCATCTTTTATCTGGCATACACATGCTCCTTTCATTTTTGGAAACTTAGTCGAGAAGTGCCGCCGTCTGCCCGGCGGCGCTTTTCATGCTTTGAGGTGTTGGCGCCTATTCATCTTCTGCCGCAGCGCCCGGAAGCGGTTGGCTTGTCGGATGCACCATCTTGGCTTCTTCTGGCATCCGAGCCTTGCGCTCCGCACAGCCATATACCCCAGCGCTATCTCCAGATCCTTGAGTTGCGCCGCCGTCAGCTCCAGTGCGATCCGGGATCGCAGCGGATGCTTCAGCCACTCCCAGAGCGCTCCCAGCCGTGTGAATGGCACCTTGATCCCGCCGGACGGCTGGTCCTCCCACGTCTTGAGGTAGAGCTCTCTTGACCATGCCAGCAGAGCGCTGGCCTCAGATGAGGCCCCGCCCCGGCTCCGCATGAACCCGTACCCAAACACCGCGTCGGCGATGATGCTCAGTTCCCCGCGGCTCACCGCGATTGTGACGGTTCCCGCCTCTTTCATTCGCCCACCACCTCTCTCGGCCTGCCATCGGGCCAGTGGCCCCAAGTGGACCTGTCCCACTCGATGCTCCCGTCCTCGTACACGCAGATGCCGTGCGCCAGCAGCGTCCAGCCGTCGCTCACCCGCTCCAGCACCGCCACCCCTGGCCCCGCGTTCTCCAGGCACAGGTAGTCCCACCCATTCCGGTTCCGGTACACCTGGCCCACCGTCAGCTCCTGTACTCGTACCATCTTCGCCCTCCTTTCGGCTCCTTTTGTCTTGTTTTAGGTACGTCCCTTGTGGTATACTCTGCTTGTCCCCTGTAATAAATTGGGGACAGCACTATAATAATTCACATTTGATAATATGTTAATATCATTTGTGGATTTTGGAGGAAATATTATGACCATTTGTGAGCGGCTATTTGAAATGCTCGGCGACCAACGAGGAAAACAGGAGCAGTTGGCCAAATATTTAGGGGTCGCTCCAACGGTACTTACTAATTGGAAAAAGAGGAATACAGACCCGCCTGCAAAGTATATAGTTCCCATTTGTGAATTTATTGGATGCACCCTTGAATACCTTCTGACAGGAGTGGATCTAAAAAAAGAGACCTCCACCGAGATCCGTGGGATCAGTGATGAGGGCCTGGAAATCGGAGCTCTCTGGGATCAGCTTGATAAGCCTGGCCAGGCTATTATCCTGGGTAAGATCTACGAGAGATTGGAGGGTTCCGGTGATGCGGATCACGCCGATGGACGCGGTTTGAAACGGGCGTGATAACGCACCTCGTTCTGCTCCCCGGGCGGGATGAATAAGAATGAATATTATTCATATTTTGCATATAAAAGAGCATAAAAAGGGGAGGGCCGCCGCTGTCGTTGCGGCTGACCCTCCCCCTTGATTTTGCCCGAAATTCCTGTGTTTGCAGTGGGTTCAGGCTTTTTTCATCTCCGCACCAATACCCGCACCAATCGCACCAATCCGGCGTTATGGCCGCGCCCCGCGCCGCCATGGTCGGCTCGCTCGCGCCCGACGCGGAAAACCCAGTATTTCCAATGCCTCCCGCCGTTTACAACACCGAAATAACGCCCATAACGCCCGCCGTTAAACACTGCCGTTGCGAAGCGTTATGAATACAAAAAGCCGCCCGATGAGCCCCGCGCCGCCGTCCTCCTTGACGAAGAAAGTGCGCGGCCCCGTCGTGGCGGCCTTCTCATGCTCGTTCGCTGTTTCCCTTGATATGACTGGCTTTCCCGGCCTTTCCCGGTCTCACTTTTTCCATCCCTCTCTTTGACACGGATTCTGTTACGTGACACTGTCCAATGAGATCTTCCGGGACGAGCTGCTGTCCCTCTATCGGGAGAAGGACCAGTCCTACCAAGAGGTACGGGATGCGGCCATGGCCGCCATGGAGCGGCTCATCCGGGAGATGGAGTCCGGCCTGTGTGACAGCCCGGTCATTGCAGAACAGATGGAAACGCTCTCTGAAATGTTGTCGAAAGTCAAGGGCAAGAAGGTGTACGGCTATCTCAAAAAGCCGGTGAAGGCCCAGGTGGATGCCATCGTGGACGAGCTGGGAAAGCTCCCGGAGGTGGCGGAGTGCTACGAACACTGGAACCGGCTGCGGGATGAGCTGGAGTGCTACTACAAGGACACGCCCCGAGAGCATAAGCCGCTCTCCCAGCAGAAAGAGTTCAAAGCCATCAAGAACATGGTCATCCAGGAAGCGGAACAGCTCCGGCTTGGGATGTTCACCTTCGAGGATGCGTCCATAGGGGACGAGGTTGACGAGGACCAGGAGGCGGTGTACCGCGCTTGGTCCTCCCGGTGGGAGATGGCAGAAACCTACCAGAATGCGAAAGAAATTCTCTCGGAATATGAAAACACAGAAGCGGAAAAGGCGGAGCAGGTGCGGCTGCTGGAACGGCTCTGGGATGCCGGCTTCACCGTGGCAGCTCATCTGCTGGGCAAATGCTGGCGGGATGGTATGGGCGTGCTCCCGGATGACGAACAGGCAGAGCTGTGGTTCCGTCGTGCTACCGAAGCCGGTCACGACTTCTCCCAGTACGCTCTGGGGAAGTTATTGCAATGCCAAAATAGAATAGCGGAAGCGGTGTTCTGGTACGAGAAAGCGGCGGCGCAGGACGATCCCTGGGCCGCCTACCGGCTGGGCAAACTATATCTGGAGGGAACGGATGTCCCAAAGGATACCACCAAGGCGGTAAAGTATCTGACCGATGCCGCTCAGGAGGGCAGCCAGTTCGCCCAGTACACCCTGGGCAAGCTGTACCTCACCGGCAAAGATGTGGCTCAGGACCGGGAGCAGGCATACTGCTGGTTCCAGGCGTCAGCATCTCAAGGGAATGAGTACGCGCAGTTCTTCCTGGATCACTTCCATGACGGCCGCAGTCCCAATGTGCTCCTCTCTGCCACCAAGTTGCTCCACCACATGGGCCAGATCTTTCAGGACAGCTCCGTTCCGCCCTGCCCGCCGGGCGGCCAGAGAGTGGACCGTAAACTGCTCCAGAAGATCCGTCAGAAGAAGATCGCCATGGGGCACAAGCCGGACGACCATGAGGATGCGCAGAACATGGGCGGCATGACTATGGGCGGGATGTAGGTGTATGAAAATCTGAGATGCCGAAACAAAGATAAAACCCTCTTTCCGGCCCCGAAATCTTTCCGAAAAAGTTTCAAAGTAAGGCTGGATATTGTTAAAGGGTTCGGGTATTGTGTGTTGCTGATAGGAGCCCGCAGGCTCTATGCATGCGAGCTGCCGAGCGAAGTGAGGCGCTTAGCGAGTCGTACAGGAGGCGACGCACAATGAACGACTATATACGAGCACTGCATCAGCGGTTCTTCCAGGAACCGGATGTGTCAGAGTTGGAAGAGGACATTGAGAACACCCGCCAGGAAGTACGGAACTGCCTGGACAAGATGCAGCGCCGCAGGCTCATGCATCTGGTGGATTCGCAGAATCTGTTGAGAGAAGAGATTTCTCTGGCCAGCTTCACCGCCGGATTCAAACTGGCCTGGGGACTGAGCAAGGAACTGGAGGCAGACGGTCTGTACTCCTTCGACGAGGAGGAGACAGTTCGGATCTGCCGCAGAATGGAAACGGAGGGATCGTATCATGAGTAAGCGCAGACCATCCTGGGACGGCATGGTCCGCAAGCGGGAGGACGGCCGTTGGGAGGGACGCATCGTGGCGGGCCACAAGCGAAACGGCGAGCCCATCTTCCGCTACGTGCTGGCCAAAAGCCAGAAAGAACTGCTGGACAAGCTCCACCGGGACATGGAGCTGTTTCAGGGCGCAGAGCTGACCGAGGACAGCCGCCTGAGTCTGGGAGAGTGGCTGGACCGCTGGATGGAGGACTACGCCGCCCACACTCTGCGGCCCAGCACCCTGCGCAGCTACGAGCAGTACATCCGGTGCTACATCAAGCCCTGCCTGGGCGGCAAGACGGTCTCCCGCATCACCCGCATGGACATCCAGAAGCTGTACACGAAACTGAAACACGAGGGCCGCGTCCACGACCATCCGGAGTACGGACACGAGCTGTCGGACTCCATGGTGCTCCGCATCCACGCCATGCTCCACCGCTGTCTGCGGGATGCGGAGACTGCCCATGTCATCCTGCGGAATCCGGTCGCCGGAGCCGCGGTGCCAAAGGCGGCGTCCAAGCCCCGGCAGATTCTGACCCGGGAGCAGATGGACGCCTTCCTGGCGGTGGTAGACAAGAACGAAACCTGGCGGGACTTCTTCTACACGGAGTTGACTACCGGCCTGCGCCGCGGCGAGATCTGCGGCCTTATGTGGCAGGACTTCGACGAGCGGGCCGGGACACTGAAGGTCGTCCGGTCGGTGAATGTGCCCAAGGCCGGAGTGCTGGAGATCGGCGAGACCAAGACTGACCGGGGCAGGCGGACCATCACTCTGCCGCCCAGCACAGTCCAGAGACTAAAGGAGCGGAAGAAACACGCTGTCAGCCAGTGGATCTTCCCGGAACCGCTGGCGCCGGAGAAGCCGGTGCGGCCCAGCGCTGCCTACTACTGGATGAAACGAATCTTGGGGGAAGCGGGCCTTCCTCAAATCCGGTTCCACGACCTGCGGCACACCTTTGCCACCCACGCCCTGACCAGCGGCGTGGATGCCAAGACCCTCTCCGGCATCCTGGGCCACACCAATGCCAGCTTCACCCTGGATACCTACACACATGTAACGCCGGATATGCAGCGGGAAGCCAGCCACATCGTGGGCGGCTTTCTGGAAAATCTCTTTGGAAAGGAGCTGAAGCCGTGGCAAAGCGGCGCAAAGGCGGTACCGGAACGATAAGGCAGAGAAAGGACGGCCGCTGGGAGGGGCGGGCCGTCATCGGCTACGATGACAAGGGCCTTCCCAAAACAAAGAATGTGCTGGCCAAGACCAAGCGGGAATGCCTGGAAAAGCTGGCAAAGCTGATGGAGTCGGTGAGCAGCTCCAGGGCGGAAAAGATCCGCCCGGACATGGCGTTCGGGGAGTGGCTGGACTTCTGGTACCAGAACTACTCCAAGCCCAGGATCCGCCCCACCACCCAGGCCTGCTATGAGGGGAAGATCTATGGGCACATCATTCCGGAGCTGGGAAAGATCCCGCTTGACCAGCTGGCCCAGAAAGATCTGCAGCAGTTCTATGCCAGGCTGAAAAAGAGCGGGCGGCTCATCCGTACCCAGCAGTTCGGCGAGGGGCTGTCCGATGCCATGGTCCGGGGGTGCCACGCCACCTGCCGCGCGGCGCTGGAGAAGGCGGTGCAGGAGGGCCTGCTCCGAAGTAACCCGGCGGTCGGCTGCAAGCTGCCGCCCAAGCGGGGACGGGAGATGCAGGTACTCTCGCCGCAGGAACTCCAGCGGTTCCTCATCCAGGCCCAGGCTGAGGGCTACTATGAGCTGTTCCTGATGGACCTGTGCACCGGCCTGCGCCGGGGCGAACTGATGGCCCTCCAGTGGGACGACCTGGACTTCGGCACCGGAGTGCTGACAGTGAACAAGCAGGCCTATGAGGTAAAGGGGAAACTCCAGCTGAGCATCCCCAAGACCAGGGCTTCGGTGCGCAGGCTGGTGCTGCCGCCCGGGGTGGTGGAGGTGCTGCGGGAGTACCGGAGCCGGGTGGACTCCCGGTGGCTGTTTCCCTCGCCGGTCAAGGAGGATGCCCCCATCTCTCCCGGCGTGGTGCGAAAGCGGCTCCAGATCATCCTGCAGCGGGCCGGGTGCAAAAAGATCCGGTTCCACGATCTGCGGCATACTTTTGCCACTCTGGCCCTGGAAAACGGCATGGATGTGAAGACCCTCTCCGCCATGCTGGGGCATGTGTCGGCGGCCACCACGCTGGATATCTACACCCACATCACCGGGGATATGCAGGCGGACGCGGCGGCCAAGATCGACCGGGGCCTGGGCAACGAGGTCCAGGAAGATACTTCCCAGCCGGAGCCGTCCCAGGTGACCGACTTCCAGCCAGTGGGCGGGCAGATCCGGCGCTCCGGCACCGGATGCATCAGTGAGATCAACGACCACCTGTTCGAGGGACGGTACTCCCCCGTGTGGCCGGACGGCACGCGGCACAGCCGGAACGTCTACGCCAGGACCCGGGAGGAGTGCGAGGCGAAGCTGAAGGTACTCATCCAAGAGATGCAGGCAGAGCGGAAAGCCATTCAAGATCAGATGCGCGGGATCACGCCGCCGGAGAAGCTCACCAAGAAACAGCGGCAGATCTGGGAGTATATCAAGTTCCACCCCGGCGAGACCAATTACAGCACGATCGCGGAAGGCGCCGGGGTGAACCGGTATACGGTGGCCAAGCATTATGATATGATTCGAAAGATGGTCATTCCTGGGATGTGAAATAGGGAGTGTGGTTTGTATCGAAATGCAGTACAGGCCACCTCCCATCAAGTGATCAACTGCCGTGTTCAGGCTGTTCAACAGGCCGAATTGTACGGCAGAGAGAACTATGATACACTTGTGATGCACAAGCAGGTCGTTCAGAGAGGAGGCCATACCATGACAAGAGAGCAGGCTGAAAAGGAACTCCTTCAAATGCTGAAGGCAGGCGAACAGGAGGAGGGTCGGTATTACACCATGGAAGAGGTTCAGACGCACCTTGAGGAATGGTTCAAGCCGGAACATGTCGTCTATCTGACCGGAGATACCCACGGCCGGTTTGACCGCATCGAGGCGTTCTGCCGCGGACGGAGCATGGTGCGGGAAAATACCTTCATCATTTTGGGGGATGTGGGGCTCAACTATTTCGGAGACGTTCGGGATCGGACAGGAAAGGAACGGCTGTCCCAGCTGCCCTGTACCTTCTTCTGTATTCATGGCAACCACGAACAGAGGCCAAGCCCGCTCATGGGGTACCGGCGCAGCGAATGCCACGGCGGTGCGGTGTGGGTGGAACCGCAGTTCCCAAATATCGTATTTGCCATCGATGGAGAGGTGTATGACTTCTGCGGTCACAGCTGCCTCGTCATCGGCGGCGCCTACAGTGTGGACAAGTGGTACCGGCTGGAGCAGGGATTTCATTGGTGGCCGGACGAACAACCCTCGGAAGAGATCCGGGAAAAGGTGGAGGCGGTGTTGGAACAGAGGAACTGGCAGATCGATGCCGTCCTTTCTCACACCTGCCCCCTGAAGTATGAGCCCCGCGAGGTATTCCTGAAAGGGCTGGATCAGAGCACCGTAGACAAATCCACGGAGGAATGGCTGGGCGAGATCGAATCCAGGCTCCGCTACAAGCGCTGGTACTGTGGACACTACCATACGGAAAAGCGAGTGGACAGACTTCAGTTTATGTTTGAGGACTATGCCATCCTTCCCCATGAACTCTCCATTGAAAAAAAGCGGGAGACAGCGGCCAAGCTCCGACGCCAAGCGGAGGTTCTGGAGACCCTTGGACTTCTGAATGAGGAAACCTGAGATGAAGCTACAAGAAAGGAACAAACACAAGCTGGACAAGGATAGGGCTCCCTCCACTCCATACAATTGTCAGGAGGAGCCGCTTATGGTATGACGACACCAGAAAACAAGGAGGTACCGTTATACCCCCGAGGAGGACTTCCGCAAACGGCAGGAAAAGTGCCGCAGGTGATTTGCGGTCAAAATAAATGAGGGACAGAGGTCAATCCTCTGTCCCTCATTTATTCCTCAGATCAGACAATCATTTCAACTTTGCCCCGTCCTGGAAAGCGTTGCCCACCTTCTCGCCCAGCACACGGTATGCGTTATGGATGGGGTCAAAGGTGATGGGACGCAGCTTGTCCGGGTCGATCTTCCCGTCCTCGTCCAGCACAGACTCGTCGGCGCTCACATTGACGATCTCTCCCACCAGACGGCAGTTCTCCGGGTCATAGCTCACCAGGCGGCACTCCACTGCCATGGGCAGCTCGTCGATGAGGGGCGCGTCCACGAATTCCGACTTGGTGGTGTGCCATCCGGCCTTTGCCACCTTGTCCGCAGCTTTGTTGCCGGAGGCGATGCCCACATAGTCACAGGCCACCGTCTGCTCCGCCGTGGCCATGCTCACGGTGAAGGCCTTGCGGGCCAAAATATTGGCGGTGATCTTGTGCCCGGCGCTGATGCACATGCTCAGCTCCTTGTCCTCGCTGATGCCGCCCCAGGCCGCGTTCATGGCATTGGGGGTGCCGTCCTCATTGTAGGTAGCCAGGATAAAGACCGGCTGGGGATAGGTCCAGGGCTTGGCTCCAAAATTCTTGCGCATAGCGATCCCTCCTTATACGTTTGCCTCTATTATAGACCCGGCGTGCAAAAAAATAAAATGCCTGTTTCCTATGTGCAGCGATTCGCCGGGGCATTGGGCCTTCCTCTTCAAAGAAGGGAAATGCGATACTCAGCTATTCCTCCGGCAGATAGACGGACAGATAGCCGTGCCCGTTCGTAGATTCGGCAGGACGGAAGCATCCGCTGGAACATACAGGCGGAGTTCTTGAAACTACCACCTTATCGACGCACTTCATCTTCTTTTACCGCAAGTCGCCGTTAGCTTTGACGCTTACAAAGCCGCCCGTAGGATTCTCCTACGGGCGGCATGGCTTTTTACCTATTCAAAAATATATTTTGTCATTCTTCCATGACTTTCGACATTATCCTGTCGCCCAACCTAAAGCTGTCTGGAAGATTAGGCAATCCCTGTACTTCTCAAATCGTATTTCTGTTCGTCCATCATGGTGGCTTTGAACTTTTAGTGCCACTATTTTCTGTACTCCTTATTAGGAAGAAGTAAAGACGCTTCCTTCACGATATATTCAATTGCTCAAGCAATCTAAACAGTTGATTACAGTTGCTATATCCTTTATTTTTAAGCCAGACTTCCCCAATATATTATTTATATTCTTTGCAAATTGACTGGCACGATAATCACCATTGATATATACCAAAATCAGTTTTGCTTTAGCTCGTGTAGCAGCAACATAATGGTTATAAACATCTTCTTCACTTGCCAGCCTATAGTCAGATACAAATAAAACCACTTGTTCAAACTCTAACCCTTTCGAAGAATGAAAGGTAATCGCAATTCGCTTCAATTCATCCATATTGAACGCGGGATGAAACTTAGGGTCACAAATTGTTTCATATACTTTTTTGCAATGTTCTTCTTTGGTATCGTAACCCAAATAATCTGCAATCAATTCAACCTGCTTTACGAAAGCAGATGTATCCTCTTGCTTTATGTACTCATACAAAAGGCTAAGAGATTTTTTTATGTAATTCAAAATTCTTTTATTTCCAACCACCTCATTAGGTATTTCATCTCTAAAATCATAAACCGAATACTTTGGAAGAATAAAATACTTGGCAATCGCATTGTAAATCCATGCCGCGTCTGTAGTGATTTCTGAAATCGGTGTCTGGGGGATGTAGGTAAACTCCATGTCTCCATCGCTTAATGCCTTAGCACTGGCTTCTGCGTTAGCTTTGCTATATCGCAGCAATGCGCATTTCTTATTAGGGTCCAAATGTTGTGTTACGGAAGCGACCCAATTTGACATTGTCGTGCATATGACAATTACGGAAGATAAATCATCGACAGTTTTATAGAGTTTCCTCGTTTCATCACAGAGCAGATTCGAATAATTCTGTATCTGTTGACAGGAACGGAAATTATCTCTCATAAATTTTTTTGAAAAATCATCCCTGTCCCAAATGCTCATAAAAGCTTTCGGATATGCCCCTCGCCACATATAGATTGATTGCTTTTCATCTCCTACTACAAAAGTATCTATGTTTAGAATTTCACAGATGTACATAAACAATGCATGCATATCCTTATCGCAGTCTTGATATTCATCTACATAGATTTTGAAATACTTAGCCTTTAAATACAATTGACATGCCGTTGATTTCTGTAAAATCTCTAATGCGAGTTGGAATATGAAGTTCTCCTTGCTATTTGCATATGAGCAGAGGATTTGTTCATCCTTTATTTTTATCAATCCTTCTATAAACGTTTTTACCTTTACAGAATAATCTGTACTCATATCCAACTTATAAGCTCGTCCAAACACATCTTTCATGAAAGGCTTAATGATTTCTTCGATTGCAAAACTATTATTTGTTCCAATGAAATGATTGCTTGTATCGATAGTTAATCGATCTTTGATTTCAGCAGCCGCCTTAATTGTAAATGTAATTGCAGCAACTGCTTTATGCGTGTGGCAATGAGCTATATCATATTCAATTTTAGATACCATAGTATGAGTTTTTCCGGTACCAGCACTCGCTCTTACTATTAGATTTCCCGGTAATTCTACGATTTCTTTTTGAATAGGAGATAGCATTACGGTGTTACCTCCTTTAAACAAGCGAAATTATAGTGTTCAAAAATGCGGGTACAGTCCTCGGGAGTAAGCTTTTCAACAAGTTCTACCATGTGATTATTCTTGGCATCTTGTAAATATCCAATTACATCTCCGCCTGCTTGAGGAAGATATTCAACCATTTTATCATGAAGAACTTCATCCAAATCTTCTTCCAAACTACATCTCGACAAATATAACGCATGTTCTTTTCTAATTTGATCCAGAGTTTCTCTGTTGCTGTCATATAGTTTTCGTTTTGCTTCCACGCCGCTTTCGTCAATGGGTTCCGTAGGAAGAAGATCTTCACCGATATAGTTGTTCAGTCTGGAGAACCCCAGTACACTATATTTTTCCTTGCCTTTGATTTTTCTTAAATCATTGTCAGTCTTGATAATGTTATCAATCTCTAATGCATCTAATATTTCAAAATATGGTCTAAATCCAAAGCCACCAACCGGAAGTATATAAATACCGTCTGCTTCAAAAAACGGGTTTAGTTCTGACAGGATCTTACCAAACAATACATTCTCAGAAGGCCCTTCAACAAGTAATACCTTATCTGCGAACACCGCTTCTATCAATCCACGATTCAGCATTTTTCTCTGGGTCTTAAACTCTGCTGGTACATTATAGAGCGCACTTTTGCTCATAATCTTATCAGCATTATATATGCGAATCAGATTTACACGATCCATTTCTGCCAACACATAAGGGGAATGGGTCGTCATAAACAAATACTGATATTTTTCATCATGGAAGAGAATATGTGACAGTGCAATTTGCATAGATCTGTGCAAATGATTTTCCGGCTCTTCAATCAGAAAAAGATTGATTTTCTTTTCTTCCTCCTCTTTCGACAGCAAGTCAAAAATAGCATATACCAGTAACTTTTTTCGTCCTTCACCAGAAGTTGGGTACAGCGAATTATCGGAATCCTGCTTAATGTAAGGCACAATATTAGAGTATAAGCCCTTCACTGCAATTTCTGACTTGACAGATACAGAGACATCTTCGTGTCTGTATTTTTTGTATTCAGGCGCAATTCTCTCCTCAAATGCTTTAATACCAGACAGGCCAGAAATCTGGGTATTTAAATCATCACAGGCTTTCTGTATGTTTTCTAAAATTTCTTTATCCCGCTCTTTGTCATTTACGAGCAATGTATTAGCATTTTTCTTAAACAGAGTATAGAGATCAACATATGCGTCAATGTAGAATACATTGAAAACATAGTCAATTTCGAAGAACGTTCCATGAACCTTCATTTCTTCAAGGTCTTCGACATCTCCGCCCCAATACAAAACAGGTATGCCAACCATTTCTTTCTCGTCATAAGTAGCTTTTACCTTAATATAGACCTTGTCTTGTCCTGAAAGGATGGCACCCTTCAATTTAGCACGAAGCTTCTGGCTATCGCCATCTTCGGTGTCTCCGATATCTATTGAGACAAGGATTTCTATCGGCGTATTGGTGTTCTTTTTGTAATAATCTGTATCAGTGAAATTTTGCCTTCTGATATCTTTATCGAACAAAAACCTCAATGCATACAGAAAGTTGGTCTTTCCAACATCATTCATTCCAAAAAGAACATTTTTGTTCGTTAGATTAATTGCTATATATTCAAAATTTCTGAAATTTTTTATTGTTACCGCATCAAATTTCATAATATTCCACCTCGAGAGTTCTTCTGAATTTACCAATGGGGCGCTGTTCCTCGGAGGACCGGGTAAGAACCGGAATATAATAATCGCCAATGCGTTCATACCAAAGGCCATTGCTCTCATCATAAATGTGTTTCTTCATCTCAGCCATAGTATTAATCTCCTTGTTCTGGTATTAGAATCTGCAAGTCTGACTCTCCAGAAATATTGGTAAATCTTTGGTAAATTTGAGATCAAAACAAAAAAGCGCTTAAAGATGGGGCTTATGAGGCAATATGAGACTTTTTATCATGCCAGGTAGATCCTGCCATGACACACAAAAAGTATCTTTTTCACGCTGCTCGAACTCCGAAACTTTATTGTTGCCTGCATTATACCAGCATTTTTCAGTTTGGTCGAGAGAGATTTACAGATGAGCCACTTTCCAACGGGGAAAGGGTAAAAAAACCTCTGAAATCAGACGATTTCAGAGGTTTCTGGTCCGAGTGGGGAGACTCGAACTCCCGGCATCTTGCTCCCAAAGCAAGCGCGCTACCAACTGCGCTACACCCGGATATTCAGTTTTTCCTGCATGATACCATGCGGAGAAGAAAAAAGCAAGTTTTTCGTGTCTGTGGGCGCCGCTGTGGTCAAGCCCGATTTTGCGAGAGTTTTTCAACTGGGGAATTTCCGCCGCAAGCTACTGTCCCAAAGGCTTCCGGGTCTTCGCTTTCAGGAAAATGGATAGGGTATCTATCCTCCCAAAAAGGCAGGCACACTACCAATTGTGCTAATCTCGAACAGACCGTTTTAGTATAGTATATTCTGCGGTTATTTGCAAGCCCTTTCCCGCTGTAAAAGGCCTCCGCTCCCGGCGACCATCTCCCGGGATGCGGAGACCCTTCTTTATACTATACTGCCGCCTTGCTGCGGTCCTTTTTTTTGTGCCGGAGCAACACCAGCAGGGCTGCCAGTACCGCGGCGGACGCCGCAAAGAGCCAGGGAGAGGGGACGCCAGGCCTTGTCAGCACCGCAAAGGATCCCTCGCGCTCCATAGGAAAGCTGAGGTAGCTCCCCTCTCGCCGGGCCTCCGCGAGCCGCAGCGCGCCGTCCTGCCAGACGGCCACGCACACCTCCCCCTTGGCGTCCGGGACCCGGACACGGACGGTATAACCGCCTTGGGGCTCCGCCTGCCCCCTGTCCTCCACCGAGAAGGTATATCCGGCCGCCAACCGATATCCCTCCAGAAGTTTGCCCGCTCCCGGCGTCCAGTCCTCCGCCTCCAGCCTGGCTCCGGGGGCAAACGCTCCCTCCAGCAGCAGCACGGGCTGTTCCTCTCCGGTGGAAATCGTGGTGATCCAATCGCTGTACACCGCCTCCACCGTCCGGCTGCGAGTGATATTCTCCTGGGAGAAATCCTCCCAGGCCCCATAGACGCCCTCCCTCCGCGGGACCTCCGGAATGGACTCCGGGTCCAGATCTCCACCGTAGGGGACCGCCAAGGTCTTGATGGCCGCTCCATCCACCAGAAACGTAATGCGGAAGCCCAGGAATTCCTCCGGCATACCGGGCACTGCGGCAAAGTCCTCATAGTCCATGGGTTCCGCCTTTCCCGCATAGTCCACGCCATCGATGCCCGCCAGGGATTCCCGAACAAAATAGTTTCGTTCCACCTCGCCGTCCGCCATGCCCGCCACGGCCCCGAACCGTTCTCCACCGCCGACGACAGACACCATGGTATAGCACTCCCGGATATCATGCCCCTCTCCGGCCACGCCGCCCACCTTGTCGTTTCCCGTAAGGGAACACAGGGCATAGCTCCGGCGGATGACCGTGCGGGAGAGTCCGGCCACTCCGCCGCACTGGCCTCCCGAGGTGGTCTCCACATCCCCGGTGTTCCGACAGTCCAGCACGGCGCCCACCTCGCCCCGGCCGATGATCCCTCCGGCGCAGTCGTTTTTCGCTGTGACCGCGCCGGCGTTGCGGCAGTCCCGTACCGTAGCTTTGATATAGGCAGTGGTGTCCGAGAGGAGCTTGTCGTTCTGGATGTCCAGGTCCTCTTCCGGGTCCAGGCCCAGCTCAGTGGCCAGAATACCGGCTACACCGCCCACGTTGGCGTCGCCGGTCACTTCACCGTGGTTAGCACAGGAGATGACCCTGCCCTGCTCCCCCTCCTGCTCCACGCTGTCGGACACATCATCCACCGTCTTTTCCGGCGTGGAACCCAGATCGGTGATGGCAGAGCGGACACTGTCCAGTTGGCTGAGGATATCCCCGGTGGTATCGTGGAGGTCCCGGTTGGCGGAGGCCGCGCCGTCGGTGAGCCGGTCCACCCGGTCTCCAATCAATTGGAGCTGCTCGTCGATCTGATCGGCCGCATTTCCACCCTTTCCGCTCAGCGCCCCCAGCCACTGCCGAAGCATATCCTCAATGGCATCCACGGCGCTGTTGACGGTGCGCAGCTCTCCAATGGCGGCGTCGCTGAACCCTTTGCAGGCGCTTTGGAGCCCGTCCGCCGCCCCCGACACCCGATCCAGGGCCGCGTCGGCCTCCTCCCACGTGTCGTCCGCCGCGTCGCCGAAGTCGTCCAGGGCGTCCCCCAGATTTTCCCGCAGTGCGGTCACATCCCCGCTGATCTCCCGGAGCGATGTCCCAATGGAGGTCAGCGCACGCTCCACATCGTGGCGCTTCAACTCCTCCACAGCGTCCTCCAGCGCCTCCAGTGTGCCGCCGTTCAGCAGACTTCCCGCGGCCCGCACCACCCCATCCAGGGCGTCAAAGTAGGCGCCGATCTCCTCGATGGCCGCGCTGATGCATCCGGCCTGAACTTCCATATCCCTGACCTGGGCATCCAGTGTGAGCCGCGCCTCATAGGCCGCGCTGTCCATAGCGGTAAAGCCCTTGTCCAGGCAGTCACGGAGCGCGTCCATGGCGTCGCCCAGCTCGGTGAGATTCCGGTCCGCCGCCGCGGCGAAGGTCTCCGTCTGGTCCAGAAGTGTCCCCAGCGCCCCGTTGATGATCTGAGCCGAGTCGTAGATCGCCTCTCCAGCCGCCTGGGCGTCCTCCCTGCCGTCGGTCCCTGCGGTATGGGCGGTCTCCCGAATGGCGTCCATGGCGCCGCTGACGGCCTTCAGGTCGTCCACGGCGTCCCCGCTGTAGCCGCTGATCTGGTCGGTGAGGCGGGTCATGAGGCCGGAGAGCCGGGAGAGCTCGTCGTCCAGTCTCTGCATGGGGTCCTCCCCATAGGTCAGGACAGTATAGGGCTCGAACTGTCCCACGATACCGCCCACGTCCTTGCGCCCCCAAATGGAGCCGTAATTCTCACAGCCCACCACACTGCCGTTCTGCCGCCCGGCGATACCGCCCACATTGTAGCCGGTGTGAGGATAGCCGATCTCCCCGTGATTGACCGAGCCGGTGATGGTACCGGAAGAGCGGCCCGCAATGCCGCCTGTGTCCTGGGCATCGTCATTGGCGTCCGGATCAATCGCGCCCCGGTTGATGCAGGCTTCGATGGTCCCCTCATTGCGCCCTGCAATGCCGCCGGTGTGGGTCACACCGGTGATCTGAGCCTGATTTTCACACTGCCGCAGCACGCCGGTGGCCTCGTTGACCCCCACCAGACCGCCCACATCCTCCTCGCCGGAGACCGTACCGGAGACGGTCACTCCGGTCACCGTGCCCTCGTTCCGCCCGCACAGCAGGCCCAGCCCGCTCTTGGTGCCCTCCGGCAGGATCTCCCCTTCCAGCTCCAGATTCCGGACCACCGCCCCCTCTTTGAGGTAGCGGAACAGGCCCTGGTCGGACCCCTTGCCCGTGACCCGCAGGCCGCTGATGCGGTGTCCGTTCCCCTCAAAGACGCCGCAAAAGATGGGAATGGGCCGGAATGCGGCGTTTCCCAGGTCGATGTCCGCCGTGAGCTCTACGGTGAGCCCCTGGCTCCAGGTGTCCAGCGTGCAGCTTTCAGACAGTGCGATCAGCTCCCGCGCCGTACCTACGGAGACCGTCCGCCCCTCCGCGGCGGAGGCGGGGCACAGTCCCAACGTCAGGCAAAGCGCCGTCAGGAGGGAAATGATCCGTTTACTTTTCCGCATGCCTGCTCTCCTCCTCGTCTTCCAGCTCCAGCTCCTGATACTTGCTCTCGATCAGGGCGTCCACACTGCCCCGCAGGACGCCCTTGAACTCCCCGTCCACGAAGCCGGAGACATGTCCCCGGAGGTGTCCGTCCACCCGCATGACGCCGTTGTGGAATCGCTGCTTCCGGTTGCGGTTGAGGGTAATGGCGGTCTTTTCGATGATCACATCGCCCAGCATCAGCATCTGGGGCAGCACCGTCATGACCAGAATGATGGAGGTCACGGTGCCCCGGCCCAGAGCCAGCCCCACGGAGCCGATGGTGGCGTCGGTGGAGATCTCGGCAATGAGAAACCCCGCCACCGACATGACGCTGCCCGAGGTGAGAATGGTGGGAAAACTCTGGCTCAGCGCCTCTACAGCCGCCTGTTTTCGGTCCTTATAGTAATTTTTCAATTCCATATAACGATTTGTTATTACAATAGCGTAGTCAATGGTGGCGCCCATCTGGATGGAGGAGACCACAAGGTAACTCAGGAAGAACAGGTTGGTCCCTGTGAGATAGGGAAAGGAGAAGTTGATCCAGATAGAGCCCTGGATGGTGAGCACCAGCAGCACAGGGAGCCCAGCGGACTTGAAGGTGAACAGCAGGATCACCATGACGAAGAGGGCTGTGAGGACACTGATCTTCAAATTGTCCTGCCCGAAGGATTCCGACAGGTCCCGGGCGTTGGTGGAGTTGCCCACCAGCACCACATCATCTCCGTAGTAGCTGCCTGCGATGGCGCGGATCTGGTCCAGCAGGGCATAGGTCTCCTCCCCCTCCTCGGGCACATCGGCGGTAAAGACCAGCCGGGACCAGTGCTCGCCCCGGAGCTGCTCCAGGCCCTGGTCCAGGGTCTCCTGGAGATCGTCCACCTTCTCCTCCTGGTCGTCGGTGAGCTTTACCACGCCTTTGTCCTTCTGCTCACAGAGGAACTCAAATACATCCACCAGAGGCACGGCGTAGTCGTCCGGGTCCTGAAAGACGGCGCCGTACTCCTCGTTGGAAAGGCCATAAGCCTGGAAGAGGAGCCTGGAGAGCTCCACATCCACTCCGGCCAGTTCCGCGAACTGCCTGGGCGTCATCCTGTCCGTGAGATAGCGCCCGTCCTCCACCTCGATGTTGGCAAGGCCGGTGGCGGCGGTGACATTGTCCAGATCCTCCACCCTGCGGAGGACCTTCCCCTCCTTATCATAGTCTCCCCTGGGGACCAGCACGGCGATGGTGTTCTTTTCCCCAAAGGTATCATGGACCTTCTCGTCGGCGATCTGCCAATCCGGCTTGTTGTCAAAATCCGCGGAGTCGGCCGAAAAGACATATTCACACCGGTTGGAAAAGAACACACAAGCGATCACCACCGCCAGAAAGACCGGCGGGAGTACATACCGGAGCTTCACCACCGCCCGGCCCCAGAAGTCGATCTTGGGCACCAGATTCCGGTGGCGGGTACGCTCAATGGGCCGGTTGAAGAGCATCAGCAGGCCAGGCATCAGGAGAAATACAGAGATCATGGAAAATATGATGCCCTTGGCCAGAACGATACCCATATCAAAGCCAATCCGCAGCTGCATGAGCATCAGGGCCACCAGTCCGGATATGGTGGTGAGGCTGGAGGAGGAGATCTCTACAATGGCCTTGGAGAGGGCGGTGATATCGGCTTCCCGCGCCTCCAGGCCGTTGTCCCGCTCCTCCATGTAGCGGTGACAGAAGATGATGGCATAGTCGATGGCCAGGGCCAGTTGGAGTACCACGGCGATGGCGTTTGTGATGAAGGAGATGGTGCCGAACCAGTAGTTGGTGCCCATGTTGAGGATGGCGGCCACCACAAAAACGATGAGGTAGACCGGTACCTCCATATAGCTCTTGGAGGTGAAGAGGAGGACCACCACAATGACTACGGCGGCGATCATGAGGATGATGCCCATCTCCCGCTGGAGATCGGCGGAGGTGTCCCGTCCCACCTCGGTGGAGAGGTAGGCGTCATAGTCCGCCAGTATCGTCCGGATCTTTTCGACGGCCTCCTCCGCCGCCGGATCGTCGGCCTCCCCGTCGAAGGTGACGGAGAAGAGGGCGGCCGCGCCCCGATAATGGTCGCTGGTATCGTCAAAAGCCACCTCGGAGACGCCCGGAATATCCGCCAGCTTCCCCGAGAGCGCCTCCGCCCGCTGGTATGTAATGTTGTCCACCATGACGTCGGCGCTTGCCAGCGTGATGAATTCCTGCTCCATCAGGTCAAGGCCCCGGCGGGTCTCGGTCTCGGCCGGAAGATAGGAGGTAATGTCGTCGTTTACCTCTACCTTGTCGATAGAGCCGACGCAGAACACCGACGCCACCAGGAACACCATGAAAAACGCTTTCCGCTTGTCGACGATGAAACGCGACAGCCTCGTCATCACATTTTCCGATCTCTTCTCTTGCATGGAACTCCCCCCTCTTCAGGCAAAAAACGCTCCAGGCACTCCGCCAGGCAGCTCTCATCCACTGGATCGTCCTGCACCGCCCACCAGCGCACCATGGACAGGATCCCACCGGCACAGAAGCGGGCGGAGAGCTCGTCCTGTACCGAGGCTCCCCTACTTCCCATCGTCCGCACCCGGCCGCACATCTTCTCCACCACCGCGTCCTCCAGCAATTGTAGCGCGGCTCCGCCCCCCGTGATGCCGGAGAGGTAGAGTTTCCGGTGGTCCCTGAGGAAGGTGAGCGCGTTGCGGAATACCGCCAGGAAGTAGTCCCGCTCGCCGGTACAGCGGCCCTCCTGCTCCTCCGTCATCTCAAATTCCTGCTGGAGCTCTCCGATGGCATAGCGCAGGAGGGCATACTTATCCTCAAAGTGGGCGTAAAAGGTCGTGCGGTGGACCATGGCCCGCTCACAGATATCCACCACCGACAGCTCCTGGAACGGCCGCTCCTCCATCAGCGCCAGCAGTGCGTGCACCAAAAACTTTTTGGTCCTCCGCTGCCGCAGGTCCTCCCGCTCCGCCGTCCGTTCCCTTTCCCGTTTCACACGCCCGCTCCCCTTCCCCGTTTGATAAGGGCATGATACACCTGTGCAGAACGTCTGTCAAGATAACAGACATATGTATATTATCTATTCCAGTATTGGCCCCATCACCTCTGTCTCCTTCTGTGCAGAACGCCCGCGACCCCCATGAGCGTCCCGCCGCCGCGGCCTGTCTGCTCCGCAGCCGCGCTCCGGGCGGCCCTATGTCGCTTTTTCGGCGGGTCTCCAGGCATCAGGGTATGGAAATCCGGCGCAGAATGTGGTATAAAAAAGAAAACCAAATCAGAAAAGGGGCAGGCATATGGGAGATTACCGCATAGAACGGGACAGCATGGGGGAGATGAAGGTGCCGGCAGACCGGTACTGGGGGGCCCAGACCCAGCGAAGCTACCAGAACTTCAAGATCGGGACGGAGCGGATGCCGCTGGAGATCATTCACGCCTTCGGTGTTTTGAAAAGGGCCGCCGCTATGGCCAATCACCGGCTGGGACGGCTGGATGACGCCAGATTTCAGGCTGTCTGCGCCGCCTGCGACGAGGTGACCGCCCACAAGCTGGACGACCACTTTCCCCTGGTGGTGTGGCAGACCGGCTCCGGCACCCAGAGCAACATGAACGTCAACGAGGTGGTGGCCAACCGCGGCAACGAGCTGGCAGGAGAACGGCTGCTCCACCCCAACGACCACGTAAACATGTCCCAGAGTTCCAACGACACCTTTCCCACCGCCATGCACATCGCGGCGGCGGTAGAGATCGAGGACCGGCTCTTCCCCGCGCTGGACGCCCTGACCGCCACGCTGCGGCGGCTGGAGGCGGAGAATGCCGACGTGGTGAAATCGGGGCGCACCCATCTCCAGGACGCGGTGCCCATCACACTGGGCCAGGAGGTGAGCGGCTGGCGCGCCTCCCTGGAGCGGGACCGGACCATGCTGGAGGCGGCACTGCCCGGGCTCCATGAGCTGGCCCTGGGCGGCACTGCGGTAGGGACGGGCCTCAACGCCCCCGCCGGCTTTGCCGAGGAGGTGGCCCGGGCGGTGAGCGAGCTCACTGGAAAGGACTTCGTGACCGCCCCCAACAAATTCCACGCGCTCACCAGCAAGGATGAGCTGGTATTTGCCCACGGGGGGCTCAAGGCCCTGGCCGCCGACCTCATGAAGATCGCCAACGACGTGCGCTGGCTTGCCTCCGGCCCCCGGTGCGGCCTGGGTGAGATCCGTATTCCGGAAAACGAGCCCGGCTCTTCCATCATGCCGGGCAAGGTGAACCCCACCCAGTGCGAGGCGGTGACCATGGTCGCCGTCCAGGTCATGGCCAACGACACGGCCGTGGGTATGGCGGCCAGCCAGGGCAACTTCGAGCTCAATGTGTTCATGCCCGTGTGCATCTATAATTTTCTCCAGTCCGTGCGCCTGCTGGCCGACTGTATGGACTCGTTCAACGACAACTGTGCCGCCGGCATCACCGCCGACCGGGAGAAGTGCCGCCACAACCTTCACAACTCCCTCATGCTGGTGACCGCCCTCAATCCTTATATCGGCTACGACAACGCGGCCAAAACCGCCAAGCTGGCCCACAGAGAGAACATCTCCCTAAAGGATGCCTGCGTGAAGCTGGGCTTCCTGACCCCTGAAAAATTTGACGAGGTCTTCCATCCGGAAGAGATGGTGTGACCGGAAAGGACGGTATTCCCATGGATGAAATCAGCCAAAAGTCCCTGGAGCTGCATTATGCCCTCCGGGGCAAGATCGAGGTGGTCTCCCGCAGGCATGTGGAGAGCCGGGAGGACCTGTCCCTTCTGTACACACCCGGCGTGGCCCAGCCCTGCCGGGAGATCCAGGCCGACTACAACAAATCCTTTGACCTGACCCGCCGGAGCAATCTGGTGGCCGTCATCACCGACGGCTCCGCCGTGCTGGGTCTGGGCGACATAGGTCCGGCCGCCGGCATGCCGGTGATGGAGGGCAAGTGCGCCCTTTTCAAGGAGTTCGGCGGCGTGGACGCCTTTCCCATCTGCGTGGATACCCAAGACGTGGACAAGCTGGTGGACACCATCGCCCTCATCTCCAAGAGCTTCGGCGGCATCAACCTGGAGGACATCGCCGCCCCCCGCTGCTTTGAGGTGGAGCGGCGGCTGAAGGAGCGCTGCGACATCCCCGTGTTCCACGACGATCAGCACGGCACCGCCATCGTGGTGGCAGCCGCCCTGCTCAACGCCATCAAGGTCACCGGGAAGGAGATGGGCAAGGTCAAGATCGTCATCAACGGCGCCGGCGCCGCAGGCATCGCCATCGGAAAGCTGCTCATCCGGATGGGCTTCGGCAACGTGGTGATGTGCGACATCAACGGCGTCATCTGCGAGGGAGACCCGGGACTCAACCCCGGCCAGGAGGAAATCTCCCACATCTCCAATCTGGCGCATGAGCACGGCACCCTGGCTGACGCCCTCAGGGGCGCCGACGCCTTCATCGGCGTGTCCCGGCCCGGCCTGGTCACCGCGGAGATGGTGCGTACCATGCGCCGCGGCATCGTGTTCCCCATGGCCAACCCCGTACCGGAGATCATGCCGGAGGAGGCCCGCAGGGGCGGCGCGGCGGTCATCGGCACCGGACGGAGCGACTTCCCCAACCAGATCAACAACGTGCTGGTGTTCCCCGGCATCTTCAAGGGGGCCCTCATGGTGCGGGCCACCGACATCACCGAGGGCATGAAGGTCCGGGCCGCCCGCGCCTTGGCCGCCCTTATCCCGGAGGAGCAACTCTCTCCGGACTACATCATTCCCTCGGTCCTGGACAAGTCCGTCGCCGACGCCGTGGCCAAGGCGGTGGCCGACGAGGCCAGAGAGCAGGGCATCGCCAGAATCGGATAAAGCAGACGAGAGCGGAGGTCATTCCTATGGATATGGTAACGCTGGGCAGGACCGGCATCACCGTCAACAAAAACGGCTTCGGGGCGCTGCCCATCCAGCGCGTCTCCCGGGAGGAGGCCGCCCGGCTTCTCCGCATGGCGCTGGATGCGGGCATCACCTTCTTCGACACCGCCCGGTTCTATACCGACAGCGAGGAGAAGATCGGCTACGCCCTCTCGGACCGGCGGGACGCGTTCTATCTCTCCACCAAAACGGCGGCCACCACGGCGGAGGGCTTCTGGTCCGACCTGGAGACCAGCCTGCGGAATCTGAAGACCGACTATATCGACATCTATCAGTTCCACAACCCCGCCTTCTGCCCCAAGCCCGGAGACGGCTCCGGGCTCTATGAGGCCATGCTGGAGGCCAGACGGCAGGGCAAGATCCGCTTCATCTCCATCACCAATCACCGCATGACCCTGGCCCATGAGGCCATCCGCTCCGGGCTCTACGACACCCTTCAGTTCCCCTTCTGCTACCTGGCCACGGACAAGGACATCGCGGTGGCGGAGGCCTGCCGGGAGGCGGGCATGGGCTTCATCGCCATGAAGGGGCTCTCCGGCGGGCTCATCAACAACTCCGCCGCCGCCTATGCCTGGCTGGCCCAATATGAGCACGTGCTGCCCATCTGGGGCGTTCAGCGGGAGCGCGAACTGCGGGAGTTCCTCTCCTATATCCACAACCCTCCCACCCTCACGGCGGCGCTCGCCGCCGTGGTGGAGCGGGACCGGGCCCAACTCCAGGGGAATTTCTGCCGGGGCTGCGGCTACTGCATGCCCTGCCCCGCAGGGATCGAGATCAATAACTGTGCCCGGATGTCCCTTATGATCCGCCGGGCCCCCAGAGAGGCCCAGCTCACCCCCGAGATGCAGGAGAAAATGGCCCGTATCGAGCAGTGCCTCCACTGCAATCAGTGCGCCCGAAAGTGCCCCTACGGTCTGGACACCCCCAAGCTTCTGGAGGACAACTATCGGGACTACCGGGAGATCCTGGCGGGCAAGGCGCTGTAGCGCAGCTTTTCCTCCAAAATCAGCGCCGGAATACCGCGGTCAGGTGTAGAACCTGACCGTGGTATTTTTTCTTTTCTTATGGTATACTTTTCTTAGAAAATTCTTTCTTTCCGTCCTACGACAAGGAGGTAGTAGTTATGGCGCATACCGTTCTCACCATCGGCCGCCAGTTCGGCTCCGGCGGGCGCATTGTGGCCCAGCGGGTGGCTGAGGCCCTGCACATTCCCTTCTACGACAAGGCCGTCATCGATCTGGCGGCCAAGGAGACCGGCCTCTCTGAGGAGTTCATCCGTCAGGCCGAGCAGAAAAAGACCAGCAGCTTTCTCTACAATCTCTACATGAGCACACAAAACCTGCCGGTGAGCGACCAAGTGTTCATCGCCGAGTCCGATGTGATCCGGAAGGTGGCCGCCCAGGGGCCCTGCGTCATCGTGGGACGCTGCGCCGACTATGTGCTGCGCAACCAGGAAGACGTGCTCAATGTCTTTATCCACGCGCCGCTGGACGAGCGCATCTTCCGGGCCAAGGAGGAGTACCATGTGGATGCTCCGGATGTCCGCTCCTATGTCCTCAAGCACGACAAGAGCCGCGCGGCCTACTACGAGCACTTCTCCGACCGGGTATGGGGCAAGGCCCAGAACTATCATCTCGCTGTCAGCAGCACCATCGGACTGGACAACGTGGTAGACCTCATTTTGACTTTGGCCAGGGAACGGGGGCTCGGCGCGTGACACAGCAGCCCCAGGAAAACAAGATGGGCGTCATGCCCGTCAACCGCCTCCTCCTCACCATGTCCCTGCCCATGATGATCTCCATGCTGGTACAGGCCCTTTACAACGTGGTGGACAGCGTGTTCGTCTCCTATATCAGCGAGGACGCTCTGGCCGCCGTGGGTCTGGCCTTTCCCGCCCAGAACCTCATGATCTCAGTGGCCGTGGGCACCGGCGTGGGCATCAACGCCCTGCTCTCCAAGAGCTTGGGAGAGAAAAATTTTGAGACCGCCAACCAAGCCGCCGTCAACGGCGTGTTCCTGGCCTTCTGCTCCTGGGCCATCTTCGCCGTGCTGGGCGGCCTCTTCTCCCGCACCTTCATGACGCTCCAGACCCAGGTGGACTCCATCATCAGCTACGGCACCACCTATCTCTCCATCGTATCGGTGGTCTGCGTGGGTATGATGTTCCAGATCTGCTTTGAACGGCTCCTCCAATCCACCGGCAAGACCATCTTCACCATGATCTCCCAGGCTACCGGCGCGGTGATCAATCTGATCCTGGACCCCCTGCTCATCTTCGGCCTCGGTCCCTTCCCCGAGATGGGCATCGCCGGGGCCGCCTGGGCCACGGTGCTGGGCCAGATCGTGGGCGCCCTGCTGGGCCTCTACTGCAATCTGCGGCTCAACCCGGAGATCAGCCTGAATTTTCGGGGGTTCCGTCCCTCGGGTGCCGTCATTCGGAAGATTTACGCCGTGGGCGTGCCGTCCATCATCATGTCCTCCATCGGCTCGGTGATGACCTTCGGCATGAACAAGATCCTGGGGGCCTTCAACTCCACCGCCGTGGCGGTCTTTTCCGCCTACTTCAAGCTGGAGTCCTTCATCTTCATGCCGGTGTTCGGCCTCAATAACGGCATCGTCCCCATCATCGCCTACAACTACGGCGCGCGGAAGCCGGACCGGATGGTCCGCACCGCCAAGCTGGGCGTTCTGTACGCCCTGGGCATCATGCTGGTGGGGGTGGCCCTTTTCTGGATCGTTCCCCGGCAGCTTCTGGGGATCTTCAACGCCTCGGACTATATGCTGGAGATCGGGATTCCCGCCCTGCGGCTCATCAGCCTGAGCTTCCCCTTCGCCGCCTTCGGCATCGTCACCTCCTCCGTGTGTCAGGCTTTGGGCCACGGCGTTCTGAGTCTGATCGTCTCCGTCCTGCGGCAGTTGGTGCTCATTCTCCCCTCCGCTTGGCTTCTGGGACATTTCGTGGGCCTCGCCGCCACCTGGCTGGCCTTCCCCTTCGCGGAGATCTTCTCTTTCTCCCTGAGCTGTTTCTTCATGTTCTATATGTACCGCACCGTTATTCAGCCGCTGGAGCACCCGGCGGCTGAATAACCCGAAGGGCCGGCCCCTCTTCAGGGGCCGGCCCTCTGATTTCATCCGGGCAGCCGCAGGACCTGGCCGGGATAGATGAGATCCGGGTTCCGGATCCCATTGAGCCCCGCCAGCTCGGCCACGGTGGTCCCATACCGCCGGGAGATGCCCCACAAGGTATCTCCTGCGCGCACGGTATAGGTCCTCTCCTGGGCCCGCCCCGGGAGCTTCAGCTCCTCCCCCACATAGATAAGATTGGGGTCGGCCAGAGCATTGAGCCGGGCAATGGCTCCCACGGTGGTGCCGTACCGGCGGGCAAGAGCCCAGAGGGTGTCCCCCGGTCGGACCTGATAGCGCCAGACCTCCTCCGGTACCGGCCGCTCCTCCTCCCGGAGGAGGACGCCGTCGGTAAAGCGGTCCAGATCCACACGGCCGGACACACCGCTCACCCGTCCCTCGTCGGTGTACTGCCAGCCGGTCCAGGCCGTCCAGTTGGCGGACACATCGGGTTCGTCCGCCCCGTAGTCCGCCACCCACAGGGGATAGCCGCTCATGCTATCGTCCATGCGGTATCCGGCGGCATAGGCGTCGGAGTACACCATGGGCCGCTGGCCGAGGGTCTCCTCCACCGCCTCCAGAAAGGCAAGGCCCACAGCCCCGGCCTCCTCCCGGTCCATCCCGCCGAAGGTCTCAAAGTCCATCACCGGACGGCAGTCCGCCGGAAGATCCCGGATGAGGGCGGCAAAGTGCGCGGCCTGCCGTCTGGCCCCCTCCTCGGTAACGGCGTCCATATAGTGATAAAAGCCCACCTTCAGTCCGGCGGCGGAGGCCCCCTCGTAGTGTTGGCGATAATATGCGTCCACCCCGGTCTCTCCGTAGCCGGCACGGATATACACCGTCTCGATCCCGTCCGCTTTCGCAGCCGCAAAATCCACATTCCCCTGATACACGCTTACGTCCATGCCTCGCATCTGCTCCCCGGACACAGGGCCGATGGCCAGCGCAGGCGCACATAGCAGAAGGCCGCACAGCAGTGCGGCCCAGATTCGTCTGCCCATACCGTTTCACCTCTCCTCAGAATCGGGACACAGCGTCCCCTTGGATTCTATGCAGAAAATGGAACCGGGGTTCTTGTGTTTTTTCCCGCGACCGCATATAATGAAACAGATCAAAACAGCTCAAGGAGGTCCAAAACCATGGAAAAAATCAAAATGACCACCCCTCTGGTGGAGATGGACGGGGATGAGATGACCCGCATCCTGTGGAGCGACATCAAAGAGCTCCTTCTCACGCCCTATATCGACCTGAACACCGTCTACTTCGATCTGGGTCTCCCTGAGCGGGAGCGCACCCATGACCAGGTGACGGTGGACTCCGCCGAGGCGACCAAAGCGTACGGCGTGGCGGTAAAGTGCGCCACCATCACCCCCAACGCCCAGCGTGTGGAGGAGTATCGGCTCTCTCAGATGTGGAAATCCCCCAACGGCACCATCCGCGCCATTCTGGACGGCACCGTGTTCCGCGCTCCCATCATGGTCAAGGGGATCTCTCCGGTGGTGAAGAACTGGAAGAAGCCCATCACCATCGCCCGCCACGCCTTCGGCGACGTCTACAAGAACACCGAGTACAAGGTGCCCGGCCCCGGAAAGGCGGAGCTTCTCTTTACCGGCACGGACGGCGCCGAGCACCGCCAGACCATCTATGACTTCCAGGGTCCCGGCGTGCTCCAGGGGCAGTTCAACACCGCCGCCTCCATCACCTCCTTCGCCCACGCCTGCTTCCAGTTCGCCCTGGATACCAGGCAGGACCTGTGGTTTGCCACCAAGGATACCATCTCCAAGCAGTATGACCACACCTTCAAGGACATCTTCCAGGAGATCTACGACGCCCAGTATGCCAAGAAATTCAAGAAGCTGGGAATCGAATACTTCTACACCCTCATCGACGACGCGGTGGCGCGGGTCATCCGCAGCGAGGGCGGTTTCATCTGGGCCTGCAAGAACTATGACGGCGACGTGATGAGCGATATGGTCTCCACCGCCTTTGGGTCCCTGGCCATGATGACCTCCGTTCTGGTCTCCCCCGACGGGAAGTATGAGTACGAGGCCGCCCACGGCACCGTCACCCGCCACTACTACCAGCACCTCCAGGGCAAGGAGACCTCCACCAATCCCATCGCCACCCTCTTCGCCTGGACCGGGGCCCTGCGGAAACGGGGCGAGCTGGACGGCATCACCGCCCTCCAGGCCTTTGCGGACAAGCTGGAGCAGGCCTCCATCGCCGTCATCGAAGGCGGCACCATGACCAAGGATCTGGCCGGTCTGTGGGAGGGCGATACCCCCGCCGTCACTGTGACCAGCCGGGACTTCCTTCTGGCCATCCGGGATGAGCTGGAGAGGCGTCTATAAGAAACGTTCTGTTCGGGAGCCGGTTTGTGAAAACCGGCTCCCGATTTTTGTCCGCAAGCCAAGGAGGAGGAAGCGCGGCGGTTTTTCATCAAAATATCAAAAAATGGGAACTTTTTCTTTTCCATTCCGTCTATCCATATATCACGCAGCCCGGGCTGTTATCTGATTTGGAATGGAGGCTCTCACATGAAAGCACACCGGTATCTGTCTCTTGCACTGACAGGGGCCCTTCTGCTCGCCGCCGGAGGCTGCGGCGCGGGGGGAAATTCCAGCGGCGCAGCGCCCGCCGCCGACATGGCCGCGCCTGCCGCGGGTTCGGCGGTATATGCCAACGCGGGCGCCCCGGCCGAGGCCCAGGAGGGTCTGCCGGAATTTTACACCGAGGAGTACCGCTATCTCGCGGAAAACGGCTTCCACGCGGTATCCACCGCCCCGCTGTCCACCTTCGCCGCCGATGTGGACACCGCCTCCTACGCCAACCTCCGCCGGATGCTCCTCTCCGGGCAGGAGGTGCCCGCCGACGCAGTGCGCATCGAGGAGCTCATCAACTATTTCCACTACGACTACCCCACGCCGGAGGACGGCGCGCCCTTCTCCGTCTCGGCCGAGATCGCCCCCTGCCCCTGGAACGGCGACACCCTCCTTCTGCGGCTGGGGCTCCAGGCGCCGCAGCCGGATTGGGAGGCCATGCCCCGCTCCAACCTGGTTTTTCTCATCGACGTGTCCGGCTCTATGGAGAGCTATGACAAGCTTCCCCTGGTCAAGCAGGCCTTTCTTCTGCTGACCGAGCACCTGCGTCCCGATGACGTGATCTCCATCGTCACCTATGCCTCCAGCGACCAGGTGGTGCTGGACGGCTGCACCGGCGACGAGGCGGAGACCATCCAGGCCGCCATTGAGGATCTGGCCGCCGGCGGAAGCACCGCCGGAAGCCGCGGGATCACAACAGCCTACGCATTGGCGGAGGAGCACTTCATCCCCGGCGGCAATAACCGGGTGATCCTGGCCACCGACGGGGACCTGAACGTGGGCGTGACCAGCGAGGGAGAGCTTGTCCGGCTCATCAAGGGAAAAAAGGAGAGCGGCGTGTTTCTCTCGGTGATGGGCTTTGGCACTGGAAACCTGAAAGACAACAAAATGGAGGCGCTGGCCGACCACGGTGACGGCAACTACTCCTACATCGACAGCGTGCTGGAGGCCAAGCGGGTACTGGTGGAGGAGATGGGCGGCACCCTCTTTACCGTGGCCAAGGACGTGAAGCTCCAGGTGGAATTCAATCCCGCCGTCTTGAAGGGCTACCGGCTGATCGGCTATGAGAACCGCCTTTTGGACGCGGAGGATTTCGCCGACGACGCCAAAGACGGTGGGGAGATCGGTGCCGGCCACCGGGTCACCGCACTTTACGAGCTGGTGCCCGCCGACTCCCCTATGGAGGTCCCCGGCGCGGACCTCAAGTACCAAACCGCTGCAGACACCGGCAGCGATGAGTGGTTGACGGTTAGCATACGCTACAAGGCGCCGGACGGCGCGGACAGCTCCCTGTTGGAGTACCCCGTCGGACAGGAGGCGCAGGTGGCCGCGGCCTCAAAGGACACCGCCTTTGCCGCCTGTGTGGCCCAGTTCGGCATGCTGCTGCGGGATTCCGCTTACGCCGGAAGCGCCACCTATGCCGGCGTGGCGGAGCAGTTGGAGTCGCTTCCAGGACTGGAGGACGACGCGTATCAGGAAGAATTTCTCTATCTGGTAAAACAGTTGGCACGAAAGGGTTAATTTTCCGCCTCCAGGACATAATACGCTTACTTCAAAAAACAAGGAGTGAGCGTACATGTCCATTGCGTTTGAAAAGAGTGAGACCCACCGCAACCTGCTGCGGGCCTTTGCCGGCGAGAGCCAGGCCCGGAACCGCTATACGTTTGCCGCTGGTCTGGCCAAAAAGCAGAATTTACAGGTCATCGAGCAGGTCTTTCTCTTCACCGCCGACCAGGAGCGGGCCCACGCCAAAGTCTTTTATAACTACCTTCAGTCCCTCTCCGGACAGAACATCACCATTGACGGCGCCTATCCCATCGACCTCTATCCCACGACCCTGGAGCACCTGCGCGCCGCCCAGCACAACGAATACCAGGAGTGGGAGCACGACTATGCCGGTTTTGCCAAGATTGCCATGGAGGAGGGCTTCGCCGAGATTGGCAAGACCTTTGAGATGATCGCCGCCGTGGAAAAAACGCACGGGGACCGCTTCGGCCGCTTTGCCGATCTGGTGGAAAACGACGGGCTCTTCCGGTCTGAGGCAGGCGTCAAGTGGATGTGCCTCAACTGCGGACAGATCATCGACTCCACCCTGGCCCCCGCCACCTGTCCCATCTGCAAGCACCCCCAGGGGTTCTTCATCCGCCTGGGCATGGCGCCGTTTCAGCCCTGACCGGGTATAGACCCGAGCGCGCAAAAAGGGACCTCCCGCTCAGAGCGGGAGGTCCCTTTTTGCAAACGCGGCTTATTCCTTGGTCTCGGCCTTGGGGGCGGCGGCGGGCGCCGCCGCGGCAACGCCGCCGGCCGGAGCCGCCGGCTTGGGCGCCGCGGGCTTCACCACAGGCACCTTGCCGTCCACGGTGATCAGCTTGCGGGGGCACTTTTGGGCGCAGATGCCGCAGCCGATACACTTGTCGTAGTCGATGTGGGCCAGATTGTCCACCATGGTGATGGCTTCCTTGGGGCAGGACTTGGCACACAGGGAGCAGCCGATACAGCCGTTGGAGCAGACCTTGGTGACGGCAGGGCCCTTGTCCTTGGAGGAACAGGGGATAGTGACGTGCTTCTTGGTCTTGTAGGGCTCCAGGGCGATGATGTGGCGGGGGCAGATGTCCACGCACTGGTTACAGGCCTTGCACTTGTCCTCGTCCACCTTGGCCACGCCGTCCACCACATGGATGGCGTCGAAGGGGCAGACAGACTCGCAGGTCCCCATGCCCAGGCAGCCGTACTGACAGCTCAGGGGGCCGCCGCCGGGCAGGCGGGCGGCGGCCAGGCAGTCATGCACGCCGATATAGGCGTACTTCTGCTTGTCGGCGCCGCAGCCGGTGCAGTGCACCTGGGCCACCATCTTCACGGAGTCCCCGGCAGCCACGCCCATGATCTCAGCGATCTGGGCGGCCACTGATTCACCACCAGCAGCGCATTTGTTGACCGGGGCCTCGCCCTTCACCACGGCGGCGGCATAGCCGCCGCAGCCGGCATAGCCGCAGCCGCCGCAGTTGGCGCCGGGCAGGCAGCCCGCAATGGCCTCCTCACGGGGGTCCTTCTCCACGGCAAACACCTTGGAGGCATAGGCCAGAATCAGTCCAAATATCGCAGCGATAACGCCCAGGACCACAACGGCCATAATTACAGTATTCATACCAGTTTGCCTCCTCCCTTAAACAACTTTCAGGCCGGAGAAGCCCATGAAGGCCAGCGCCAGCAGGCCGGCGGTGATCAGGGCGATGGGGAATCCCTCAAAGGCCTTCGGACACTCCATCGTCACATCCAGGCGCTCCCGCACACTGGCAAAGAGCACGATAGCAATGAGGAACCCAATACCACCGGTGATGCCGTAAACTACGCTGGTGATAAAGTCATAGCTGTTCTGGGTATTCTGCAACACCACACCCAGCACGGCGCAGTTGGTGGTGATCAGGGGCAGATAGACGCCCAGCGCCTGATACAGAGTAGGCACAGCCTTCTGCAGGAACATCTCCACGAACTGGACCAGGGAGGCTATGACCAAAATATAGGTCACGGTCTGCATGAATACCAGCTTGTTGGGAATCAGAATGTAATTATTGATTGGCCAGCACACGGCGGAGGCCACGCCCATGACAAAGATAACGGCCACGCCCATGCCCAGAGCGGTGTCCACCTTTTTGGACACGCCCATAAACGGGCAGATGCCCAGGAACTGGGCAAAAATAAAGTTATTGACCAGGATGGCCCCCAGGGAGACGCTGAAGAGTGTGGTAAGAAGCTCCATTATTTGGCCACCTCCTCTTTCTTCTCGGTCTTCTTGGGCTTGCTGAGGAAGTACTGCATGGCGGCAATGACGCAGGCCAGCGTCAGGAAACCGCCCACGGGGAGGATCATGCCCAGTGCGGGGATGCTCTCGGGCAGGATACGGACGCCCTCTCCGCCATTGAGAATGCCGCCGCCAAAGGTACCGTTGCCCAGGAACTCACGGATAATACACATGATCACCAGCACCATAGTATAGCCCAGGCCCTGGAACACGCCATCCAGCGCGGAGGCTGCCACGCCATTCTTGGAGGAAAATCCTTCAGCGCGGCCCAGAATGATGCAGTTGACGACAATCAGCGGGATAAAGAGTCCCAGAGACTCGGAGAGCGCGGGGACAAATGCCTTCAGGAACAGATCCACCATGGTAACGAAGCCTGCGATCACCACGATGTAGCAGGCAATACGCACCTTGCTGGGGATGATATTCCGCAACAGGGAAATAAAGATATTCGACAGGGTGAGGATCACCAGCACACTCAGGCCCATGCCGATGCCGTTAAAGAGTGTAGTGGTGATGGCCAGCACCGAGCACATGCCCAGCAACTGGACAGTAACAGGGTTCTGGGTGATAAGCCCTTCCTTCAATTGCTGTTTCACATTCATTTCGGCCTACCTCCTTAACCCATGCTTCCGGCGGCTTCCAGCGCGGCGGTCACGCCGTCCGACACCGCACGGGAGGTAATGGTGGCGCCGGTAAGAGCCACGATATCTCCGCCGTCCTTCTCCACCGCCACGGTGCCGCTCTTGCCCACAAACTGGTCGCGGAAGGCGGGTTTGGTGGCGTTAGCACCCAGGCCAGAGGTCTCAGAGTGGGAAATGATGGATACACCGGTACAGGTGCCGTCAGTTCCCACGCCCACCATGATATCCAAGTTTCCGCCGAATCCGGAGGGAGCCACCTGGACCACATAACCCGCATCTCCGGCCTGATAGACTGCGGTGACCAAAGCGTTGCCGCCGGTATACTCCACCTGGGTGTAGCTGTCCGCAGGCAGTACAGCGGCCATAGCGTCGTCGGTCTTTTTCTGGTTGTTAATTGCAATTTGGGGCGCGGTGATCATATTCACCAGGCCCAGCAAAAGGGCGGTGATGGCGCTGATTGCAAAAAGCACGATCACGAGCTGCGCCATACCGGGTTCCTTTTTCTTTGTCACAGCAGCAGTCTCACTCATGACGCAGACGCCTCCTTTGCAGCTTTCTTGGCCGCCTTCTGCTTCTCCTTCATTTCCTTGGTGAGGCCGAAACGGGGGGGCTTGACCTTATCCAGCAGCCACACGCAGGCGTTCATGATAAGGATGGCATAGGAGACGCCCTCGGGGTAGCCGCCGAAGTAACGGATGAACACGGTGAGCAGGCCGCAGCCGATGCCGAAGAGGATCTCGCCCACGGGGGTGGTGGGGCTGGTGACATAGTCGGTGGCCATGAAGATGGCGCCCAGCATCAGGCCGCCACCCAGGACCTCATAGAGCATCCAGGTGAGCCGGTCGTTGCCGCCCATGGGAAACAGGAAGGTGAGCACGGCCACGGTGCCGATAAAGGCCACGGGGACGCGCAGTCGGATCACGCCGCGGACGACCAGATATACGCCGCCGCACAGCAGGAGCAGCGCGGAGATCTCGCCCATGCAGCCGCCGATGTTGCCGACGAACATGTTCTGGAGGCTCACGCCCTCCGGCAGAAGGCCCTGGTGCATAAAGTCGGCGGAGAGGGGAGTGGCGCCGGTCACGGCATCAGCGGCGGAGAGGAGGCCCACCCGCTGGCCCGGCGTGGCCCACGTGGTCATGGCCACAGGGTAGCTGAGCATCAGGAAGGCGCGCCCCGCCAGGGCGGGGTTCACAAAGTTCTTACCCAGACCGCCGAAGAGCTGCTTTACCACCACGATGGCAAAGAAATCGCCGATAATCAGCATCCAGTAGGGCAGCGTCACAGGGCAGACAAAAGCCAGCAGCACGCCCGTGACGGCGGCGGACAGGTCCCCGTTGGTGTTGGTCTTATGTAACAGCTTGCGGTATCCCCACTCGAAGACCTCGCAGGCCGCCACGGAGATCGCGGTAGCGATGAGGGCCCGGAGGCCGAAGAAGAATACGGCTACGCACAGGGAGGGCACCAGCGCCACGAGCACGTCCAGCATCAGGGTGCGGGTCCCTATGGGAGAGGAGACGTGGGGGGAAGACGCCACCCCAAGAAGCTTGGTCTCGTTGTTCATGCCTTCGCCGCCTCCTTTGCTTTCTGTTTTGCCTGCAGGCCGCGGATCTCAAACTTGGCCATCCGGAAGGTCTGGACCAGGTGGATGCGGGCGGGACAGATGTAGTTGCAGGAACCGCACTCCATGCAGTCCATCACATTGTACTCCTGGACCTTCTCCCAGTCCCGCTTCATGCTGTACATGCGCATGTAGAGGGGCATGAGGTGCATGGGGCAGATGTTGACGCACTTGCCGCAGCGGATGCATGTCTGCTCGGCGTCCTGTACGGCGGCCTCCTCGTCCGTGAGGGCCAGCAGGCAGTTGGTGCCCTTCATCATGGAGGCGGTGAGGTCGTACTGGGGGTTGCCCATCATGGGGCCTCCCATCAGCAGGCGCTGGGGCGGCGTTTTGAAGCCGCCGGCCATCTTGACGAGGTGCTCCAGCGGGGTCCCGATGGGAGCAAAGACGTTGAGGGGCCGGGTCATGGCGCCGCCGGTCAGGGTGACGTTACGGTGGGTGAGGGGCTTGCCCTCGGTCACAGCGTCATAGATGGCGGAGGCAGTAGCCACGTTGAACACGGTGCAGCCCACGTCAGCCGGCAGGCCGCCGGGAGGCACCTCCCGCCCGGTGACGCGCTGGATGAGCTGTTTCTCAGCGCCCTGGGGATAGCGGGTCTTCAGCGTCTCGATCTGGATGCCGCTGCCCGCCGGGAGCAGGCTCTTCAGGTGCTCCACGGCGTCGAGCTTGTTGCCCTCGATGCCGATGGTGGCCGTCTGGAGGCCCAGCGCCTTCATGATGAAGCTCACGCCGCCCAGGACCGCCTCTCCCCGCTCCAGCATGAGCCGGTGGTCGGCGGTGATGTAGGGCTCGCACTCCGCGCCGTTGATGAGAATGGTGTCGACCTTGCCCACCGCGCCGGAGAGCTTGACGTGGGTGGGGAATCCCGCGCCGCCCATGCCGGTGATGCCGGCCTCCTTCACAATGTCGATGATCTCCTGGGGAGTGAGCACATCCACATTGTCCCGGTGCCGGATTGTCTCGCAGGGGGTGTCCTTGAAGTCGTTCTCGATCACTACGGACATCATCTTGCCGCCGCCAGCATGGGGCCGGGGCTCCACGGCCACGACCTTGCCGGAGACGCTGGCGTGGATGGGCGCGCCAAGTCCGGCGATCTCGCCGATCTTCTGTCCGACGGTGACCTCGTCTCCCACGGCCACGATGGGCTTACAGGGCGCGCCCACATGCATGGACATAGGGATTACCACCTGGGCCGGAGCCTCTTCCAGCGGGATGACCGGCTTGCGCTCGGTCGCCTCTTTGTGCTCGGCGGGGTGGACGCCGCCATAAAACTTATGACTCATAGCATCACCTCTGTCATTACTTCAAACCTCTTCTTTAACCGTCTTTGGGACCGCTGAACAAGGAACCGAACGGCGCGTCGGTCCTTTGTTCAGCGGTCCTCCCTTTTCGATCAGCCCCGTGCTCACGCACGAAACCGGGGCAGTCCGGCGAACCGGGCTGCCTCTCCCCAGGATTCGACTCCCTACCATTATCACAAAGATGCGATAGGTACAATCAAATCTTTATTATAATAGTCCCACCAATCGAAAATGTCCAGTGTTTCCACGGAAAAAAACCGCAAAAATTAGAGTAAATAAATTTCCAATCCCCCGGCGGACAGGGCGGCCCTCCCTTTTGTGCAACCTTTCAAAATTTATTTTCCTCTCTTTCCCACTTCGTTGAGAAAAACAGAAAAAATCCGCCTCCTTTCTCCTTCCCGGTTGACAAACGGTCGGGGGCGTTGTATGATGCTGTTTAATATCAAATAGCGCCAAAAACAGCAATGACCGGGTAAGTATATCGGTCTCGAAAGCCCAGAGAGGGAGCGGCGGCGGACAACAGGCCCGCCATGGTGTGAGCTCCCGTGCAGGACCGGTAGAAAGTCGCTCGTGAGCTGCTCTGCTGAACGTCCATAGCCGGGTCAGTAGGCCGAGACGGTTCCCCTCCGTTAGCGGGGTCGAAAGCGCGCGGGCCCCGGCCCGCGAATTTAGGTGGTACCACGGAGCATGCCTTCGTCCTATAGGGGACGCAAGGCATGCTCTTTTGTTTGGTCCCCGCTTTTCCACATTATATTACCAAAGGAGGTCGCGCACATGAAGATGAAAAGCCCTCAGGTGCTCATGGAGTGCCTGCTGGAGCAGGGAGTCGACACCGTTTTCGGCTATCCCGGCGGCACCATTCTGAACATCTACGACGAGTTTGAGCGCAGTGGTTACAAGGAGAAGATCCGCCACATTCTCACCGCCCATGAGCAGGGGGCGTCCCACGCGGCCGACGGCTACGCCCGTTCCACCGGCAAGGTGGGCGTCTGCTTCGCCACCTCCGGCCCCGGGGCCACCAACCTTACCACCGGTATCGCCACCGCCTATATGGACTCCTCCCCCGTGGTCTTCATCACCGTCAATGTGGGGGAAAATCTCATCGGTAAGGACTCCTTTCAGGAGGTGGACATCACCGGGATCACTATGCCCATCACCAAGTGCAACTACCTGGTGCGCCGGGCCGAGGACCTGGCCGACGTCATCCGGGAGGCCTTTGCCATCGCCCGGTCCGGCCGCCCGGGCCCGGTGCTCATCGATATCCTGAAAAACGTCACCTATGAAGAGGTGGATTACCGCCCCCTTCCCGTGGAGCAGCACGCCGCACACGGCCGCCTGGCCGCCATGCTCCGCCGCGCCTCCCACGACCTCAAGACCCCCGAGCCCGACCACGGCGACATCCAGAAGCTGCTGGATATGATCGCGGCCTCCCAAAAGCCCCTGGTGCTGGTGGGCGGCGGCGTGATCCGCTCCAAGGGCGCCGTACCGGAATTCCGGAAGTTTTTCGAGACGCTGAACGCCCCGGTGACCTCCACTATCATGGGCGGCGGCGCCTGTCCCGGCAGCCACCGGCTGTTCACCGGCATGATCGGGATGCACGGCTCTCACGCCTCCAATTTCGCCGTGGATCAGTGCGATCTGCTCATTGCCATCGGCTGCCGTTTCTCCGACCGGGTGGCCCTGGACCCCGCCACCTTCGCCCGGAACGCCAAGATCGTCCACATCGACATCGACCGCTCCGAGATCGACAAGAACGTCAAGACCGATCACCACATCATCGGGGACGCCCGCCGGGTGCTGGAGCTCCTCAACCAGGGCATGCCCCCCCACGACTACCCCGAATGGAAGGAGTGGGTCTTTTCCCACAAGGAGGTCCCCCTCAAGAAGGACGACATCCTCCATCCCCACGAGGTGCTGGAGACCATCCAGGCCGTCACCGGCGGGGATGCCATCATCACCACCGACGTGGGACAGCATCAGATGTGGTCGGCCCAGTACTACCACTTCTCCCGCCCGGGACAGCTCATCACCTCCGGCGGCTTCGGCACCATGGGCTTCGGGCTGGGGGCCGCCATGGGCGCCAAAATGGGCAATCCCGACAAGCCCGTGGTCCTCTGCACCGGCGACGGCTGCTTCCGCATGAACTGCCATGAACTGGCCACCGTGGAGCATTACCACATCCCGGTCATCACCGTGATCTTCAACAACCAGACGCTGGGCATGGTCCGCCAGTGGCAGCATCTCATCTACGGGGAGCGCTATTCCCAGACCGACCTGGACCGGGGCCCCGACTTTGTGAAGCTGGCCAATGCCTATGGGATCGGCGGCGCCCGCTGCGCCACGCAGGCGGAGTTCGAGGCCGCGCTGAAGAAGGCCGTGGCCTCGGGGGAGCCCTGGGTCATCGAGTGCGCCATCGACAAGGACGCCATGGTCCACCCCATGGTCCCCGGCGGCGCCCCCGTCACCGATTTTCTGTTGGATTAAGGAGGGCCGAGAGGATGAAAGCACACACCGACATCACCCGCCACACGCTGTCCGTCCTGGTGGAGAACGCCGCCGGCGTCCTCTCCCAGGTGTCGCGCCTCTTCTCCCGCAAGGGGTATAACATCGAGTCCCTGGCGGTGGGCACCACCGACGATCCCACCGTCTCCCGCATCACCATCGAGGTCATGGCCGACGCCGCCATGATCGAGCAGATCATGAACCAGCTGCGCAAGCAGTTCCCCGTCTACTCGGTCCAGGAGCTGCTGCCTGAGCGGAGCATCCGCCGGGAGCTGGTGATGTTCAAGGTGAAGGCTGAAAACGCCGATACCCGCAACGAGGTCATCCAGATCGCCAACATTTTCCGGGCCTCCATCATCGACGTGTCGGTGGCCTCCCTCACGCTGGCCCTCATCGGCGACGAGTCCAAGGCCGACGCCATGCAGAAGCTGCTGGAGTCCTTCGGCATCCTGGAGCTGGTCCGCACCGGCATGGTGGCCCTGGAGCGGGGCGCCTACACCATCAGCGACGAAAACAAGGAAAAGGCGGAGTTCAACCTAGGCAAAGCCACACTGTAAGCCGCCTTTTCCCACCGCGCATCGCGCGGTGCGCCGCGGTCCGCCGCGTCCAAGCGTCGAGCCGGGGCGAGACCTTGCCGCAGGGGCAATTTACTTGCCCCGAGGAGGTCCAATCCCAGGGGGTCCCCGCGGGATCCCCGATCCCGTGGGGCAAAGGCGGAGTTCAACCTGGGCAAAGCCACACTGTAAGCCGCCTTTTCCCACCGCGCATCGCGCGGTGCGCGGCGTACAAGGAATTTTTAAGATTGTATCACAGTTATCATTCTTTTGCCCGCCGCTGTGATATGATAGGTATCATCATTCTTCCGATTGCAGCATCCTACTTGATAAAGGAGTGTTTTATTATGGCAAAGATGTACTATGAAAAGGACTGTGAGCTCAGCTATCTCAACGGCAAGAAGATCGCCATCATCGGCTACGGCTCCCAGGGACATGCCCACGCCCTCAACCTGAAGGATTCCGGCTGCGACGTGTGCGTGGGACTCCGTCAGGGCTCCAAAAACTGGGCTAACGCCGAAAAGGCTGGCCTCACCGTCAAAACCGTGCCCGAGGCCGCCAAGTGGGCCGACATCGTCATGATCCTCATCAACGACGAGGTGCAGGCCGACGTCTACAAGAAGGACATCGCCCCCTATCTGGAGGAGGGCAACGCCCTGGCCTTTGCCCACGGCTTCAATATCCGCTACCAGCAGATCGTCCCTCCCGCCGGCGTGGATGTGTTCATGGCCGCCCCCAAGGGCCCCGGCCACACCGTCCGCAGCCAGTATGTCAACGGCAAGGGCGTCCCCTGCCTGGTGGCCGTGGAGCAGAACGCCACCGGCAACGCCATGAAGATCGCCCTGGCCTATATCGCCGGGATCGGCGGCGCCCGTGCCGGTGTGATGGAGACCACCTTCCACGATGAGACCGAGACCGACCTCTTCGGTGAGCAGGCCGTGCTGTGCGGCGGCGTGGTGGACCTGATGCGCTGCGGCTTCGAGACCCTGGTGGAGGCCGGCTACGAGCCCGAGAACGCCTATTTCGAGTGCATCCATGAGATGAAGCTCATCATCGACCTCATCAACAAGGGCGGCGTTGGCATGATGAACTACTCCATCTCCGACACCGCCGAGTACGGCGAGTATGTCTCCGGCCCCCGCGTCCTGCCCTACGAGGAGACCAAGAAGAACATGCGCAAGGTGCTCGACGACATCCAGGATGGCACCTTCGCTGGCAAGTGGATCGCCGAGAACAAGAACGGCCGCACCTTCTTCAACTCCAAGCGCGCCAACCTGGCCAAACACCAGATGGAGATCGTGGGCGCCGAGCTGCGCAAGAACATGCTCTGGGGCGACGATGCCGACCCCGATACCGCCTCCAACTGATCCCGCCATCGCACGCATGCAAAATCGCCGTCTCCCCTCCGGGAGACGGCGATTTTTTCATTCTTCCAGCCGCTGCGGATAGCGCCGGGATTCATTTGGCATCATCATTGGATCAGGCGCTCTGCCGGGGCCCCTTTACTCGTACCGCTTTCCCACGACATAGGCCGGGAGGAACATCCCCAGGCAGGCCAGAAGGCTCAAGCCCCCTTCCAGGCCCTGCAGGGTCCCCGGCCACAGGGTCCATATCCCCCACCAGAGGAGGGGAAATACCGCCGCCGTGCCCAACAGCCACCCCCGCAGGGCCGCCAGAATATGGGGCCAATTGCTGTTGTTGAGACGGAGCCCGGCCAAGTTCATGCGAAAAACCCCGTCGCCGTAAAAACTGATCCGGTTCTCATCGTAATAGCCCGGCAAACTTTCCCGGACGAAGAAGCACAGCCAGGCGCCGAAAAGCAGGCTCAGGCCCTCCACCAGCGCCACCGTCTCCGCCAGCGCCTCCCACCCAAAGCCCTGGGCCAGCAGCATCCCTGTTTCCACCAGCCCGGCCAGAGCGCAGAGCAGATAGGACAGCTTCCACCCCTTTTTCCTCCGGTCCAGCCAGAGCTCCTCCTCTCTGCCTAGATGGAGGGCTCCGCTGACCAGCGCGTCCACCTCTGCCGTCTCCAGGGGGCGCTCCGCCCGCTCCCCCCGCAGCAGCTCGGCAACACCCACGCCCAGCGCCTCGCTCAGCGGCGTCAGCAGCGCCACATCGGGCAGGCTCAGCCCCGTCTCCCTTAATTAAAGATATTGTTGGGTAAAAAAGAAAGGTCAGTCGATTTTGCCGATGAAGCGGTAGTAGATTTCTACTTCCTGCTCACGGCTTCCGTCCTCGCCCTTGACAGCTTCGTGGACGGTTATTTTTTCAATTAGAGTGTTCAGAAGTTCGGCGGTCAGCTCCACAGGGTTGACATACTGTTTCATCAGGGCAATCCACTTTTCAGCGTCCGCTGCGGTCTGTACGGCGGCTTCCATCGTTTCGTGAAGCTGCCTTATTTTTGTTTCAAGCTCTTTTTGCTCGTTCTGGTACTTCTCGGACAGCATATTGAAGTTATACTCGGTTATGCGTCCGGCAGACCAGTCCTCATACATTTTAGCAAACAGCCCGTCAACCTCGGCTTTACGCTTCTCTGCCTTTTTCAGCTCCGCAGCCTGCTTTTTCTTCGCAGAGTTTCTTTCCCTGTCGCTGGCATTGAGCAGTCGTTTCAGCAGCTTGTCCTCGTCTTTCTGTACCATCATAGACCAGTATTGCAGTCTTGCAAGCACATAGGCATACAGTACATCATAGCGAATATAGTGCATGGAACACTGGCGTAATCCCTGTCCGTACTTACTGCAATGGTAGTGTGCATAGGGATTTTTGTTCTGGCTGTTTACACCATAAGCCAATGACCATCCGCAGTCCGCACATTTTACCAGCCCGGAAAATATCTGCGTTGTGCCATTCTTCTGTCGTCTGCGTCTGCTTGCAATCAGCTCCTGAACTTTTTGGAACACTTCTTCGGAAATGATGGCTTCGTGGGTATTTTCCACACGATACCATTCTTCCTGCGGCTTCCGCACCTTTTTCTTGTTCTTGAATGAAATGTTGCTCTGCTTGTTGTGAACACTGTGACCGATGTAGGTTTCCTCTTTCAAAATGCTTTTGACCTGTGCTATCGTCCACGCATAGGCTTTTTCTGCGGGCGCACCGGCGTAGATATTGGCGAAAGTCCCGTATCTTTCATAGTTCAGCCAGCCGGGGGTAGGTACTTTCTCCTCCACCAGAATCCGTGTAATGCTGGCGGCTCCCCTCCCGTGTACGGCAAGGTCAAAAATCTTCTCTACAATCCAGCGTGTTTCCGGGTCGATCAGAAGATGACCTTTTTTGTCCGGGTCTTTTACATAGCCCAGCGGTGCATAGGCTCCATAGTGTGCGCCATTGGCAAATCTTGTGTGCATGGCAGCCTTGACCTTTTTGCTGGTCTGTCGGGCGTGCATTTCATTCAGGATGTTTAAGAACGGGGCAAGCTCGCTTTCTCCGTTGATGGTGTCCACATTATCATTGATGGCAATGTAGCGTACTCCCTTGCTGGGGAAATAGATTTCCGTGTACTGACCGGTCAGGATATAGTTTCTTCCCAGACGGGATAAGTCCTTTGTGACAACGCAGTTGATTTTCCCGTCCTCGATGTCATCAATCATCCTTTGGAAACTTGGACGCTCGAAATTTGTCCCGCTCCATCCGTCGTCAATGTACTCGTCTACAACGGTCAGCCCATGCTCTGCGGCATACTGTCTAAGCATCATGCGCTGGGTCTGGATACTGCCGCTTTCCCCCTGTAATTCATCGTCACGGCTCAATCTCAAATATAGTGCAGTGTTATAAATCGTTGTATTGTATGGTTGTTTCACGGTTAAAAATCCTCCTTCTAAAAGAAACAACCCACGCTTATACAATACTCGCTGGTACAAGTATATCATAAGCGTGGGCTGATTGACAGTCGTTATTCCGTATTTTTTCAGGAAGCGGCGGCAGCGTGCTGGATCACATCTTCCAGCAGGCTGTCAAGCGGCTTCCCATCCTGTGCGAAATGCTCCGATACCTTGATACGGACTTTCCCCATGACAAAATACTGGGTGCCGTCTTTTTCGGTAAGCAGGGTGCCGCTGTTTTTGTTATTGCTCTCGTTTTTGCTTTTTGCCATAGGCAGTTACCTCCATAAATGAAATATGCCCGACAAGGGAATGTCAGACAGGTGTACAGCCGCAGACTGTCTCCGTGTCAACCAAACCGTGTCAACCGGCAGAAAAGACTTTGAAAACAATCCATAGGCGCTCTATTATTACTTTTTACTTTTTCTTTGATTTCTTGGTTGACATGGTTGACAAAGGAGAGAAATGCCCCAAATATCAGGCTTTTCCCCGTCAACCGGCTGTCAACCAAAGCGTCAACCAAACTGTCAACCGGTGGCTTTTCAGAATGGAAGTTCCATTTGCCGGGCTTCTTCTTCCGTGATTTCCTGAAAACCGTCCCCCTCCGGCGGAGCTTGGTTGACACGCTCCCAGCCTTTTTGAGAACCGTATTTCTTATACCGCTTCGGGCTTTTGTAGGCTACCCAGCCCTGTATGATGCCGCCCGCAATGCCGGTATTCATAATCTCGCAGATTGCCCGTGTCTCCCAGTCTGCCGGGGAATTTAAGTTCCCCAGCGCTTCCTCATAAAGCTGCTTGGAACATACCCTGTCGCCGGTGTAGTCCTCCAAATAGGCGTAGATCATGCCGGCCTGTGTGTCTTCCTGCATAAAGTCCTGCTGGTGGGCGTTCAGGTATCGGTTCATTTCCATGCTGAATGACAGCTTATACTTCCCACTGCGATAAACCGTCATGGCTTCCGCCCACATCTGTTCGATATACGCCCTCGCCGCCGCTTCATCGTCCAGTATGTGAACCTCCGCCCGTTCCGGGTACACCGTCACGGGGAGAAAGCGCCGGTTGCCGGTGCGGTCACGGGGCAAAAAGTCCTGCCGGTTGGTCGTCCCTCCAAATACACATTGCCGCAGCCGGTCTGCCGGATGTGTCTCATACGGCACTTTGTAGGTTTCTTTCTGGCGGCTTAAGAATGACTTGATTTCCTCAATACTCTTGGCGTTGGCTGTGGCAATCATCTCCGACATCTCGATAATCCAATGCCCTTGCAGCTTGCGGTACACATTTTCATCGTCCAGCTTTTTCAAATCGTCTGAAAACCATTCGTCCCTGCCTGCCAGCAGCCGGAAAAAGGTAGATTTCCCGGCTCCCTGACCACCAACCAGACAGAGCATGACCTCAAACTTGCTCCCCGGTCTGAATACCCGCCGGATGGCTCCCATCAGGAACAGTTTCAAGGCTTCATAGGTGTATTCGTCCGTATCGGCTCCCAGAAAGTGATGCAGGGCGTAACGGATGCGCTCTGTGCCGTCCCATTGCAGGCTGTTCAGGTAATCCCTGACTGGATGGTAGCGGTTTTCATTGGCAACAATCTTGATGGCGCTCTGCACCTTTTTCTCGCTGGTAAGCCCGTAATTTTCTTCCAGATACAAAAGCAGGTAGTTCATGTCCATGTCGGTCAGCGTGGTACTGGTGCGCTCCCAGCCCAGCGGCTTCACAATGTCAATCTGCTCCGTCAAAAGGTTCAGGCGCAGCGCCCCGCGAAACAGAGGGTCACGCTGGAACACCGTCAGGCAGTTTCGGATGCTGTTCTTCACGCCGCCTTTCTGCGTCCCCTCTAATGTTTCCCGGATTTCTGCCGGTGTCTGCGCCGGTTCCATTGTGTCCATCGTCCTTTTGACCGCTTCCTGCGTTTCCGGCGGCAAGCTCTGAAATTCGCTGTTCAAGCCGCAACACCTCCTTTCCCTGTGCGGCGATCAATGCCGCTTTTTCTTCTATTTCTCCGTATAACAAAATATCCAAAAGGTATTCTGTGTAGCTTATCCTCTGCAACGCTTCCACAAAAAGAGGATGCCAGATGGCATCCTGCGGCTGTGGGGCGTGTGCTGTTTTCCAATGCTCCAGCAGGCGCAGATAATCGCATAGCACCCGGAAACAATACCGTTCCGTTTCCTGAAATCTCTGCTCCGCTGATTTTTGTCGGGGCTGTGACCTGTTGTGACGCTTCCTATCTGGCGGCGCATTGCCGGATTTCTCATAGGAAACGCCGAAGTCCTCCGCAAGCCTGACCGCAGCTTCCCGTTTCCCCAATCCATGCAGCAAAGCGGCAAAGTCGATCACATCCCCGGAAGCCCCGCAGCCGAAGCAGTAAAAGCGGCTGTCCACTTTCATGCTGGGCGTGCGGTCATTGTGGAATGGACAGCAGACCATGCCGTTTCTCCCCACCCGGATTCCATAGAATGAAGCAGCCTGCCGGGTGGTAACAGACTGTTTCACCGCTTCAAATACATTCAAATGCTCCCTCCATAAAAATACTGGTAGCGGTAAAGCTGCCGGTTATATCATAGCTCCATCTCATGTTTCTTTCTCTGTACTGCCTGTGGCTGCTCCCTCCGGCGCAGTGCGGTATCTACGGCGTTCTGCCCCTGCCGTAGCCGTATGACTTCCTCCCGGAGTGGCTTGTGCTGCGGAGACAGTTCGGCATACTCTGTTTTTAACTGTGCGTATTCCTGTTTCCATGCTTTCAGGGCAATGGGTTTTCCGTCCAGTTTTTCTTTCAGAATACGGCGGGCGGCATAAAACAGCCGTAACTCCGCATCGTGGGATGTTTCAAATTTCTCCCTCTGTTTCTTAAACTTGATATTGTTCAATTCCGTATGAACAGGTTTTAGCCGCTGGTAATTCTCGCCCTCCCGTATCAATTCCTGCAATTCCTTTATCCGGGCAGATTTCTTTTTCATGGAGTCGCTTAACGCTTCAAATTCTTCGTTGACAGAGGAAAGACGCTCCTGCAAATCCTCTAATGTGAGCAGCTTGTTTTCCGTCAGATAATTGACGGCTTCGGCAAACTGCTTTAAGTTTCCGGTTCTGGCTTTATTGCTCCATGCCCCTGCGTTGCGCTGGTTGTAATAAGCGATCAACAGGTCGGCAAGGCTCGGTGTCTGCGGTTTGGAAAGTTCTTCTTTTACCTCTGCCATCCAGACAAACAGGGCTTTGATCTTCTTCCTCACATCCTGCATGAGCCGGTTGGTGGCTTTAATCCAGCGGTTCAGTTCCCCTTTCTCGGTGCGGATGCCCTTTGCTTCCATCTGCCGGACATTAGCTCCCTCGTGGACAGTAGGTATCAGGTCAAGCCCCTGCCGCACATAGGAACGATGGTCGATACACACATCCAGCCCTTTTTCCTCAAATTTTGTATTAACGGCAGCCGCCCACTGCTCCCGCCAGTGTTCCAGCGTTTCCGGCTCGTGCCAATCTGTTGTATGGACAGCGTTAAACACATAATCGCCGTTTTTATCCCGGATTCGGTTTCCATCTTCATTAAGAAGATATTCCCGCCGCTGTTTTTGTCCCCATGTGCCATCCGGGTTCAAAGGGCGCATGGTTGTCATCACATGGAAATGCGGGTTTGGGATACCGCCGTCCTCTTTCTCCGGGCTGTGAAAAGCAAGATCGGCAATCATGCCTTTTGCCACAAACTGCTCCTGCACGAACTTCCTCGCCAGCTCCATGTTTTCTTCCAGCGTCAATTCATTCTGCATGGCAATATCAAAGGAATAAGCAAGCTGGGCTTTTGGATGTTTCTCGCAGCTTTCCACAGCATTCCAGAGGGTCGCCCGGTCAAGATATATTTCCGGCGCATGGGGCGGCAGCATAATTTCCGAAGCGATCACGCCGCCCTTTTTGGTGTAGTCGCTGACTTCTCCATAGTAGCTGCTGTAAAGACGCTCCCCGGCTCGGTAGGCTGCGCTGGCAATGGCGCTCTGACCGGCGCTGCGCTTTATCTGTGCGATTGAAAAATGATAAAGTGCTATCCTTAGTCACCGCCTTTCTCCTGCCCGGAAATACGGGCGTGGTTTTCTGTGGCAGACCGGATGAAATGCTCCGCCTGCGGCAGATTCAAAATGTTTTCCATGAGGGAATAAAATTCCGCTTCGGTCAGCTCCTTTGTCTGTGGCGCAATGCTCTCAATAGCTGCCCCACGGGTAATCAGCCGGTGCGTCCTCTGTTTCCGGGAACCGCTTTCCAGATACGCCTGCCGGTTTTTCAAACGCTGCATTTTCCGTTTTTCCCGTTCCAGCAGGACAGTGGTTTTTTCATATTCCTGCTTCAACTGTTCCAAAGATTTTTCCATGTTCTCACATCCTTTACTTATAAGATAAAGAAAGACCATCCGCAGACAGTCCGTGTGTCAGTGCTTCTATAACCCCCGATGAAAAGGGAAAACCGCAGAGCGGATTTCTCTTTTCGGCGGGTACACAGGGGATAGCCGCTTTAGCGGCGCAAGGGGGTGTAGCCACCTTGTCGGAGCGAAGCGAACGCAGACCTCGGATTGCTGATTTTATCAGCGGCAGAGGTAAGCTCCGCAGGACGCACGATACATGGTCTTTAGACTATGTATAGAAGTGCGCCCTTAGTTCCTAAGGGATTTTGCCGTTTCCGGCAGTCTTGTCCTTTTTCTTTGAACGCTTGGAAAGATACTTCGGGCAGTCAACCACAACCGCCCGGAAGCTCTGTTTACATTCGTGCTGGCATTTCCGGCACAGTTCGTTGTAAGTGATACGGCTGCGGTCATTTAAGAAGAAAGACCATTCCAACCGCCGCTTGTTACTCATTCTTGCCATAACCGGCTCCTTTCTCCGTTTCTATCTGATGTACGCAGATAGGCTGTTTTGGTGTAGCGTCTCGGTATCATTTTTAAGGTTTTTTCCCTCTGTATGCCCCTTTGGAAAGTGCGGCAGTATTGCAGTCAGGGAATGATACCTCACGCTTATTTGTCGCTTCCCGGTACGGTTTCGGAGCCTTTTGCCATCCATTCAAAGAAAGCAATTTTGCTGACCTTGATAAGCCTGCCCCTGCGGAACGCCGGAAAGCCGGGGGTGTGTACCAGCTCATAGGCGCTCGCTCTTGAAATTCCCATAATCCGCTGGATGTCCGCCACATCCAGAACCAGCGGTAAATCCTCGTAACTGTTCAATCTCTTTTTATCGTTCATTCTGTTCCTCCCATAAATCAAATAGGTTAAAATGCTTCCTGCTGCCGTTCTCCCCAAAAGCCGTTTTCCTGCCCCATTCCTGCGGTGTTTCCCTACATTGGTGCGCCGGATGCGTCACTTCTCCTGCCGGTCATATCCCTTTTGGACGGTCATTCACTTGTCAAGGTACTGTGTGGCACGAAATTACCAACTGCAATCATCATAGCGGACTATCCTTGACAAAACAATGCTTCTGCGATACCATGAGTGTAACGGATATAACTAAATTATATAATTACCATAGACAAAGGCAGGGGATAGGGATGGAGAATCAGTTTATACGGCATGAGCCATGTTTTGAGAGGATTTTGTTTGTCCTGACGCTGGACAGGAAGAAAATGAAAGAGCGGATTTTGATTGGGGAAGAACAGCAGATCCGCTTCCGGCTGAACGGGAGCCAAAACGCAGAGGTGCTTTGTGATATGACACGCCCGCTGGGAACTTTTTTGATAAACTTTGAGCGTGACACGGACAGAGACTGGAACTTATACGGGCTTTCTCCACTGCGGCAAGCCCTCCACTCCAACCGATGGAAACAGCCGGAGCTGGAGCAGGCGGCAAGCGAATTTCTCTGGGGAAAATATCTTAGCAATGACCCTCTGAAAATGTATGTGGCGTTCCGTATTTGGAACAGCTATCTGCTTGCCAGAGAACCCCGTGACCGTAACGCTGCCTGTGACCGCTTCATGGATAAAATGAGCAGCCTGACCGGGGTATTCCATAACGAAGCCATGAGCTTTGACAGGGAGACAGGAAAACCGAAACATTTTCAAGCTGGCAGCCTTTATTTCAAAGGCGCACCGTCAGAAGATACCCGGCTTGACCTCTGGTTCCCGGACAACCGGCGCACAGAAGAATGTGTGTCTGCCTATGCGTCCCTCTACCCGTTGATTACCTATTATCTGAACAGGCTGAATGACTGGGGGCTTTGCTTCCGGCAGTGCAAGGTCTGTGGGAAATATTTTCTGGCAAAGAGCCAGCGGTATGAGTTGTGCAGCGATAAGTGCCGAAAAGCACAGGCGCTTCAAAACAAGCGGGAATTTGACGAGAGGGCAAGAGAAAATAACTATGACCTGCTTTATAAAAATGAATGCCAGAACTGGCGCAACAAAATAAACCGGGTAAAAAATACCGCAGGCTTTCCGGCTGACCGTCTGGAAAAAATACAGGCTGCCTTTTCCGACTTTAAGAAAGAAGCATTGCAGAGAAAAAAGGCTGTAAAAACAGGAACAGCCAGCCCGAAAGAATTTACGGACTGGCTGTATCAGCAGAGTAATGTAATTGTGGAACTGACTGAATACTAAATTTTTTCTCGTTGTGAGGTTTCTGTGACATTTGCCTGATGGCAGTATCGAAATTGCAGTAATTACTCATGCAAAATGCTTCTTCGTTTTATACACTATATCTATACGCTGGATCACCAGATGAAAGGAGCAAAAAATATGTCTGCAATTCAAAATGCGATTGAAGTGAGGAACTTAACAAAGATTTTTAGTGGCAGGGTTTTGTTTGAGAATTTTAGCCTGAATGTAAAAGCAAATACTATTCATGCGATTATTGGCCCGAACGGTTCTGGAAAGACCACACTGCTGCGCTTGATTACAGGGGTATACCAGCCAAATGCAGGGACAATCAACATTGCAGGGAAATATGCAATGCAGCTTGAAAATGACTATCTGTATGACGAAAAGACTGGTCTTGAAAATTTGAAAATTTTTGGAAAATACTTTGGATTTGAAATAAATGATCGTTCAGACGGCTATTGTACGCAATTAGGATTGACCGAGCATTTAGGAAAGCGTGTTAGCACTTATTCTAAAGGAATGAAAAGAAAACTGTCCCTTTTGATTGTGATTATGATGGGACGGGATATTCTGCTCATGGATGAACCAACATCGGGTGTAGACCCCATATCCAGAGTAGAAATCCGTAGTTTGATAGAGGCTCTAAAAGCTGACGGAAAAACGGTTATTATCACTTCACATGACCTTAGCGAGATTGAAAAGTGCGCTGATGATGTATCTATGATTAAAAATGGCAGATTGCTGTTTGATAAGGGTATTCAAGAAATGCAAGGACAATCATTGGAAGAAATCTTTATTAAGGAGGGCAATCGGCATGAGTAACATGGGAAAAGGCGCAGGCTACTATCTTACCAGAAGTAAAAGCCTCCTAATTGATACTGCGATTGTTGCCATTCTGGCGATTTTTATGAGCTTTGCAATGCAGATGGACGCCTTGCAGTCTAAGGGAGAAGATTATTTAGTCCTAATGCTCTATGCGGTTATTTTTGGTCTTACCTCCCTGCAATCCGGTGCTATGATTGTAGATTTGACAGCAAAGGATAAGGTAAGCCGGAGAATTGAATTTTTTGCAGCTTCTGGAATTGCGGTAAAAGAGATTATAAAACAGTATTCGATACAGATTTTCCGCTTTTCTGGTATTATCCCGTTCTTTGTTTTTATGAGTTGCTATTACTTTACCGACTGGACAATGAGCTTTGGGCGGATCGTATGCGTTTATCTTAGTATTCTTGTACTTAGTTTTTGTGAGATTGTCGCTTTGAATATCATTGTACTGGATGTGAAACGAGTAAAACTGTTCAAAAATGTTCTATTCTTTGGTAATTTTGCACTGGTTTATTTGATTGCGATGTCGGCAGAACGAATTACAGAGTTTGTGAATCAACATCATATAGGAATTGACTATTTGATTATTGTGGTTGATGTTGCACTTTGCATGATGTTTGCACTATTAAGTTTCTTTAAGGCTCGGCACATGAGCAACGAAGCAGTTATCAGGAGGGATGGCGAATGGGTTTGATAACCTTAAACCTTAAAAGGGTATTGAACTGGAATTTTATATTTATGAGTGCGGTAGCAGCTATCTTCGGCATGATCTCTCTGATGAACTTTGGGGATATTTCAGAGAACATTGTATTTGGCGTTGATATAAAGTATTTTATGCTTGATGGATACCTGTGCTTATTTATCTTTTTTGCCGGAGAAATAAGCAAGGATATGTTGCAGCAAGAAAAAATCACAAAGAGAATAGAATGGAAACTTGCTAATGGTATTAAAATCTCAAGTATTGTTAAAGAGAATCTGCTATCACTATGGATTGGAACGCTGATCCTTTTGTTTCCTCTACTTTTGATGATTTCCATTCGTCTGCCAAACCTTATCTTGTTATTAGGCACCTATTTTCTAATCCTTAGCGTATTGTATTCGGCATTTATAAATGTTTTGATTCTCTGGATTAGAAATATGAACTGGTTTAAGAGTATTCCTATCTTTGCAACACTGCTTCATATTTTGCTGGTTGTCTTAAAATGTGGGATATTTATGAAAACGAATAATGTGTGGGTGTTGCTACTATTTTCTCCAGTGAGTATAATAGTTTTGACTGCGTGTGGTTTATGTCTGATGACCAAAGAACGGATCGTATCATCATATTACTAACATAATGAATTTTAGCTGAAAGGAGGGGTGTCCTATGCAGGATAAACGCTTCTATCCGTATCTGCTTCTTCATGCGGGTATTGTGATTTTATGGGTTATATTGGATAGAACACATAAAGGAATTGCGAATGACGGAGCCATCAACTTATTGTCGATTGCCGTCTTGCTTTGTTATTTCAATCTGCTCTATCTTCATGTAATGACATCACGGCGAAAGGCAACAATATCTGAATGTGGCTGGAACCTGCTTTCTGTTTCCTTTATTGCGGCGCTGATGTATGATGGATTTTCTACCTTATACACGGGTGCATTTCTGGCTTTTGCATTGATTATCGGAATAATGCTGGTAAGAACTGACGCAAGCCGGGGGAAAATGGTTCGCTTGCTGTTTGGAATTGCGGCTATCATACTGTCGTTTTTCAATTTCCAAATTCTCCCTGCCATAACTATGTTAGTTGGAATGTTCATGGGAATTTTCCTTGATTATAGATATATAAATTTGAAACAGGTTAATATTCTTCCGATTGCCCAGAGGAAAGCAAGATATGTCCTCGCTTTTATGATTCCCTTGTTTACAGTCGTACTTTATTGCTTTGATTTGTCCACCCTACAAGTCAATGTATTTTTTCAGCTTATAATGCTTTTATTTGAGGCCTTTGCTGTCATTCATCTTGGCGACATGGAGGCCCGTTACAAGGAGTTGACAAAGTATTATGAATTAACGAACTATATTGCAAATGAGAGGGAAGATTTCTCAAGACTGCTTCATAACGATGTGCTTCAAGACATTGGAGGTGCCAAAAATCTCCTGTCGCTTCGCTCACCAGATGTTGATGAAACAAAAAGGATATTGTCTGATTTGGAATTGCGGGTAAGAAATATGATGAATTTCTATTCCTCTAATATCTTTTCGGGGTATGCTTCATGGGAACATATCGGATATATGCTTGACGCGATTAAGAAGCTGTACCCAAAGAAGAATATACTTGTAGATTTCACGATTGCCAGCGAAGCAAGGATTGCTTTGAAAAAAGATAACAGTTTGGAACAGACCATGCAGATAATCAAAGAACTTGTCAACAATGTTTATAAACACGCTGCCGCTACTTTTATCCATTTGGAAATCGCGCTAAATGAAGAAAGTAAACTCGTAATTACCTGTCAAAATGATGGAGCGAAACCAAATGACATTGAAAATATTCTTTCTTCCAAAGGTGGTATGCTGTTCTTGACGGTGTTGATAAATGGGAATGGTGGTAACATTCAGTATTTAGAGAAAGATGGTATTTTAACTGCAACGGCAGTTTTGGGGAGAAAAAATGAAGATATTACTATTTGATGATCACAGGATATTTGGAGAGAGTTTAAGCAAACTTCTGGAAGATTGGGACGAAATCTCTATCTGTCGCTATGTAAGTAATGAAACAGAGTTTTGGAATATTCTTTCCGTAGACGAATGGGACATTGTATTACTTGATGTCAACCTAAGAGAGCAGTCAAAAAGTTCTGGCATTGATCTGATAGAAACGATATATAGTAAAAAGCCAAAAATAAAGGTGGTTATGCTATCCTCTTATGATATGCCGGTTTATAGACAGGAGGCACTTAAAAGAGGCGCCGTAAGTTATATTGATAAGTCTGCTTCTGCTGACGAGTTGGTAAAAAAACTCACAGCTATTAGTAAAGGTCACAAATCCACTACGCCCCCTTTATTAGATCCCCTGACAGATCGTGAAGCGGAAATTATTAAGGCGATTGGAACAGGGAAAACAAAGCATGAAATAGCGCAAGAACTGTATATCAGTGAACGGACACTTTACAACCATATCCAAAGCATCTATGATAAGCTGGGGGCTAAAAATGCTATCGAAGCCTATAACAAGGCTATTGCACTTGGATATATCACACCCTTAATATGAGTTTAGGCAATAAGAGGGACAGATATATTAGAACACAAGTGACAAGTATGCACATTATGTAAGCAGATAGCAAAAACAAGTATCATTGAACGACTTCATCAAAACAATAAAGAAAAGCTGGGAGCAAAATTAAGTCTGCTTCCAGCTTTTTTGTATTTGCTATTGTATGTGGTTGACTAAGGAATATTGTTTAAGCGTGAGTTTGTGATATTGGGTGTGGTATCTTTAACTATGGGAAACTCCCCGCTCCCACTTGTTTACCGCCGGGCCGCTTACCCCCAGGGCCTGGGCCACCTGCTCCTGGGTCAGCCCCTTTGCCCGCCGCAGGCGGCGGATCGTTTCGTTCAATTTCATACAGACGCCTCCTTGCTGCGCGAGAGCGGGTGGGCCGCCCCTGCGGTTCTATCCTAGCAGACGGCGGAGCGGAGGGCAAGGGCGCGGTGTTCAGGTTTTGGCCGGGAAAAGAAAACCGGAGGTTAAACCGTGCGGGGCCGCCTCTCATGAGGCGGCCCCGCACGGCGTTTCAGAATGGAAATTATATGGAAAGGGAAAAAGCGCAAAATCAGAGCTTGACCACCCAGCCGAAGGGATCGGGCCGGGTACCCCACTGGATGCCGGTGAGGGTGTCATACAGGCGCTGGGCCAGGGGGCCGATCTTGCCGCCGTTGACCACCACGTGCTGGTCCTCCCAGCCCATCTCGCCGATGGGGGAGATGACGGCGGCGGTGCCAGTGCCCCAGGCCTCTTTCAGCGTGCCGTCGGCCCCGGCGTCAAAGAGTTCCTGGGCGGTGATCAGCCGCTCCTCCACCTTCAGCCCCCAGGACTTCAGCAGCTCCAGGCAGGACTTGCGGGTGATGCCGGGCAGAACCGAGCCGGTGAGCTCCGGGGTGAGCACGGTATCGCCTACCTGGAACATGACGTTCATGGAGCCCACTTCCTCAATATACTTCCGGTGAACGCCGTCCAGCCAGAGCACCTGGGCGTAGCCGTTCTGCTCCGCCCGCTCCCCGGCGCGGATGGAGGCGGCGTAGTTGCCGCCGCACTTGGTGTAGCCGGTGCCGCCCTTGACGGCGCGGACGTCCTCGTTCTCCACATAGATCTTCACCGGGTTGATTCCCTCGGCGTAGTATGCGCCCACCGGGCAGGTGATGATGCAGAACAGGTAGTCGTGGGCGGCGTGCACGCCCAGGGAGGGAGTGGTGGCGATGATGAAGGGACGGATATACAGGGAGGTGCCCGGCTTGGAGGGCACCCAGCCGGCCTCCAGGCGCACGAGCTGCTCAATGGCGGCCAAGGCGTCCTCCTCCGGCAGGGGGGGGATGCACATGCGCTCACAGGAGGAGTTGATGCGCCGGACGTTCTCCATGGGGCGGAAGAGCTGCACCCCGCCGTCGGGGCCGCGGTAGGCCTTCAGGCCCTCAAAGACCTCCTGGGCATAGTGGAGCACCATGGCGGAGGGCTCCAGGGCGAGGGGGCCGTAGGGCACGATGCGCCCGTCGTGCCAGCCCTGGCCGGCGGTGTAGTCCATGATAAACATATGGTCGGTAAAGGTCTTGCCGAAGACCAGCGTGTCGGGATCGGGCTTCGGCTTGAGCACCGCGGCGCGCTGCACGGGATATTCCTTCATGGGAATGCCTCCTCGATCGTTCATTTGTTTTCCAAAAGTATGGCAGTACAGGGGAAAAAAGAATGTAAAGCATGATACAATACCCGGAATATTCTATCACAAGGCAAGAACCAGGGCAAGCGGGCTTGTTTTTGGGGCGGCCCTTTGATATAATAATATCTCTTATTATGTGTGTTCTGCACCGAACGACCTGCTTGGGAGGTGTCTCAATGCGGAAAAACAAGCTGACCCATCTGCTGGAGCCCAGCCTGCGGCTCTACTTTGTGTTCCTGCTCCTCTTCGCCGCGGTGTCGGCCCTGTTCAGCGTGGCAGTGGCGGTGATCGAGGCGGCGGTGGTGGCGGTGCTCTACCTCTACTTCCGGCGCAGCAACGCCCAGAGGCAGAAGGAGATCATCAAATACATCGAGAGCGTCACCTGCAACATGGATACGGCTACCAAGGATACCATGGTCAACGCCCCGCTGCCCATGGTGATCTTCCGGCCGGAGAACGACGAGGTCATCTGGTCCAACGACCGCTTTCTCCAGCTCACCGGCGAGCGGGAGCACCTGTTCGACACCAAAATTACCGCGGCGGTGCCCGACTTCTCCTCCCGCTGGCTTATGGAGGGGAAAACCGAGTGCCCCACCGAGGTGCGCATCGGGGAACGGCGCTTCCTGGTCTTCGGCCACCTGGTCCGCACCGAGGATCAGGGCGGGCGGGGCTACCTGGCCACCACCTACTGGGTGGACGTCACCGACTTCGCCCAGGTGCGGGACATCTACTATTCCACCCGGCCGGTGGTGGGGATTCTCACCGTGGACAACTATGAGGAGCTGATGAAGGGGGCCACCGATTCCGCCCGCTCCGCCATGCGCAGCGGCATCGACGAACGGCTGGCCCAGTGGGTGGCCCCGGCTCAGGGGCTGTTCTGCCGGTACGAGCGGGACCGCTACCTCTTTGTCTTTGAGGAGCGGTTTCTGGCCCAGTTTCAGGAGGGCAAGTTCTCCATCCTGGAGACGGTGCGGGAGGTGGTCAGCCCCTCGGGCATCCAGGCCACCCTGTCCATCGGCGTCGGCAAGGACGCCGAGACGTTGGCCGAGCTGTTCCAGTACGCGGCCCTGTCGGTGGAGATGGCCCTGAGCCGGGGCGGCGACCAGGTGGTGGTCAAGAACAAGTTCAACTTCGAGTTCTACGGCGGCCGCACCAAGGAGCTGGAGAAGCGCACCAAGGTTAAGAGCCGGGTCATGGCCAACGCCCTGGGCGAGCTGATGGCCGACGCCTCCCGGGTGTTTGTCATGGGCCACAAGTACCCCGACATGGACTGCATCGGCGCCGCCGCCGGCGTGTGCGCCATGGCCCGGAAGAAGGGCGCGCCGGTGCACATCATCAAGGAGGCCGGGCAGAACCCGGCCAGCGAGATGTCCGAGCGGCTGGGGGGGCTGGGCGAGTACAAGGATGTGTTCCTCTCCCAGCAGGATGCCATCCTGCTGGCCGACGCCAACTGCCTGCTGGTGGTGGTGGACACCAACCGGCCCGAGCAGGTGGTGAGCCAGGATCTGCTGGAGGCAGTGCACAAGGTGGCGGTGATCGACCACCACCGCCGGGCCTCCTCCTATATTGCCGACGCGGCCCTCAATTTCCACGAGCCCTACGCCTCCTCCGCCAGCGAGCTGGTCACCGAGCTGCTCCAGTACCTGCTGGAGCCCGCCGACCTGCTCAAGACCGAGGCGGAGGCCCTGCTGGCCGGGATGGTACTGGACACCAAGCAGTTTACCATGCGTACCGGCAGCCGCACCTTTGAGGCCGCCGCCTTTCTCCGCCGCTCGGGTGCGGACACCGGCGACGTCAAGAAGCTGTTCCAGAACGACCTGGAGGGCACCATCGCCAAGTACGACATTATTCAGAACGCCAAAATGTACCATGAGGGCATTGCCGTAGCCAAGGTGGACCACACCGTGGGCCGCATTACCGCCGCCCAGGCCGCCGACGAGCTGCTCAACATCTCGGGCATCGACACCTCCTTCGTCCTCTTCCCCGACCAGGAGGGGCGGGTGATCCTCTCCGCCCGCAGCATGGGGGACGTGAACGTACAGGTGGTGCTGGAGAAGCTGGGCGGCGGCGGCAACGCCGCCACCGCCGGCGCCCAGGTGCCGGGCAAAGGCGTGGACGAGGTCAACGATATGCTCCTCCAGGCCATTGACGCATATCTCGAGGAGGAGTGAGAACTGTGAAACGACCGCTGGTGCTGTTGGCGGCCGGCCTGGCGCTGGTTCTGGGTGCCTGCACCGCCCCGGCGGCAGAGGCCCCCACGCCCCCGGCGGAGGTCACTCCGGCCTCGACGGAGGCCCCAGCTCCGGCGGAGCCCCCCATCCCGGACTGGATGGCGGACCAGCCGGCGCCCGCTTTCCTGGACGCGGAGCAGCAGGCGCTCTTCCTGCGGGCGTACAGCGCCGCCAGCTTCCTCATGGGCTGCTCCACCAGCGGCGTGGACAGCTATCCCCTGGACGGCGGCGATCCGCCGGAGCTGGGGGACTATGAGACGGTCACCCTGGACAGCGGCTGGACCTATCTGGTGGCCCAGGGGCGGTACGCCCGGTGGGAGGACTTCCAGGCCATGCTGGACGGCATCTTCACCCCGGCGTACCAGGAGGAGCTGCTGTGGACGGAGAATATGGACGGGGAGCGATTCCCCATCTTCACCGCCGATGGGGAGGGCCGGACATGCTTCCTGGAGCTGGAGCGGGGCAGCAGCCTGGAGTATGGCTGGGCCGATGTGCCGGACACCTATGAGCTGGTGAGCCAGAGCGAGGACGCTGTGGAGTTTTACTTGGTGGGGCATTACGCCGATCTGACCGTGCAGCCGGATGAGACGGGCGCCCGCCCGCTCAGCACAGAGCGCTGGCCCATTCGCATGGAGCGCACCGCCGACGGCTGGCGGG
>CDZJ01019283.1_pt1 | contig 84458 bp, 46 predicted proteins | sample 557391 | NCBI WGS metagenome assembly CDZJ01 (sample SAMEA3182111, study PRJEB8094) | gut metagenome | biome: human; feature: gut; material: Stool; isolation source: human stools | place: Canada | collected 2013-05-07 | reverse complement strand
GTCAGTTCCGGTTCTGTGAAGAGCAGGATGGTTTCGATGCCCGCCAGTTTGCGGTTGATGTCCGCGATTGTTTCTTCGTACTCGAAATCCTTGACCGTGCGGATGCCGCGAACGATGAATTGTGCTTCTACCTGTTGGGCAAAGTCTATCGTCAGACAGTCGTAAGACATCACTTTGATGCGGGGATTGTCCTTGTAGAGATTCCGGATCATTTCTTCTCTTTTCTCGATGGGGAAATAGGTATTCTTGTTTTCGTTGATACCGATCCCGATGATTATCTCGTCCATAAAGGTGAGTGCACGTTCCACTACCGAATAATGACCGATGGTGAAGGGGTCGAATGTACCCGGAAATATTGCTTTTCTCATGATGCCAAGTCTTCTTCTATAACCAGATTGTCTATAATAAAGTTCTGTCGTTCCATTGTATTCTTGCCCATGTAGAACTCCAGCAGTTCTTTTACGGCATCTGTCTTACGCAATGTCACTTGTTCCAGGCGCATATCCTTGCCGATAAAGTGCTTGAATTCGTCCGGTGATATTTCTCCGAGTCCCTTGAATCGGGTGATTTCCGGGTTGGGGCTTAGTTCGTTGATGGCGTTCACCCGTTCGTCCTCGCTGTAGCAGTACACCGTTTTCTTCTTGTTGCGCACGCGGAATAACGGCGTTTGCAGAATATATACGTGACCTTTCTTGATGAGGTCGGGGAAGAATTGCAGGAAGAACGTGATGAGCAGCAGGCGGATGTGCATACCGTCCACATCGGCATCGGTGGCAACGATCACTTTGTTGTAACGGAGTCCTTCTATGCCGTCTTCTATATTTAACGCAGCTTGCAGCAGGTTGAACTCTTCGTTTTCGTAGACTACCTTTTTCGTCAGTCCGAACGAGTTCAGCGGTTTACCGCGAAGGCTGAATACTGCCTGAGTGTTTACGTCACGGCTTTTGGTGATGGAACCGCTCGCCGAGTCTCCCTCGGTGATGAAGATGCAGGAGTCTTCTTCCATTCCTTTCCCTTTCGGGTCGTTGAGGTGGATGCGGCAGTCGCGCAACTTGCGGTTGTGCAGGTTGGCCTTCTTGGCACGTTCGCGTGCCAGCTTCGTGACGCCTGCGATGGCTTTCCGTTCCTTTTCCGATTCCTGTATCTTTTGCTGCATTACTTCCGCTACGTCCGCGTTTTTGTGCAGGAAGTTGTCTACTTCCAACTTGATGAAGTCGCCTACGTATTTGTTGACTGTCACGCCGCCGGGAGTCATGTTGGTAGATCCCAGTTTCGTTTTGGTCTGGCTTTCGAAGATCGGCTCTTCCACATTGACGGCGATGGCGGCAACCAGTCCGTTACGGATGTCGGTATAGTCCATGTTCTTGTTGAAGAACTCTTTGATGGTACGGGCGATATGTTCTTTGAAAGCACTCTGATGGGTACCCCCCTGTGTGGTGTGCTGACCGTTGACGAAGGAGTAATATTCTTCTCCGTACTGTCCGGTGTGAGTGAAGGCGATTTCGATGTCTTCTCCTTTCAGGTGGACGATGGGATAGAGGCCGGTTGCCGTCATGTTGTCGTTCAGCAGGTCTACCAGACCGTTGCGCGACAGGATGCGGTGACCGTTGTAAATGATGGCGAGTCCCGTGTTGAGGTACGTATAGTTACGCAACATGGTCTCGATAAATTCGGGCTTGAAGCAGTAGTTGACGAACAGCGTATTGTCCGGTTCGAAGAAGATAAAGGTTCCGTTGTCCTCTTCGGTGTCCTGCGTCACGTCGGTCTGCAGGTTTCCTTTGGAGAATGTGGCGATACGCACTTTACCGTCACGGTAACTGCGTACTTCAAAACGAGAGCTCAATGCGTTGACGGCTTTCACACCGACACCGTTCAGTCCGACGCTTTTCTTAAATGCCTTGCTGTCGTATTTACCACCCGTGTTCAGTACGCTTACGGCTTCTACCAGCTTTCCCTGCGGGATGCCTCGTCCGTAGTCGCGTACGCTGACGCGGAGGTTCTCTTCAACGGTAATTTCGATTTTCTTACCGGCTTGCATTTTGAACTCGTCGATACTGTTGTCAATGACTTCTTTGAGGAGGACATAGATTCCGTCTTCGGCGTGCGCGCCATCGCCCAGCCTACCGATGTACATACCGGGGCGTGTGCGCACATGTTCCATGTCGCTCAGGTGGCGGATGTTGTCGTCAGTGTACTCTACTGCATTGTTGTTGTCTACAGATATCAATTCGTTCTCTTCCATAGCTGTTATTTAATCTCTTTGGTGAACGCACGGCGGCGCTTATGTTGCTTAGTCTCAAAGTAATCCCATTGTGCCTGAACTTTTCCGTTCAGTTCCAGTTCGGGGTTGCTTTCCGCAAAGATAAAACCTAATTTTTGATAAACCGGAATTAAATCGGAAAATAACAAAGCGTTAACACCTTTATTCTGGTACTCCGGTTTGACTGCTACAAGCAGCAGGTCAAGCATTTTGGCACGGCGTTTCATGAACAGTGCTTTCAGCAGATAGAACCATCCTAGAGGGAGCAGACGGCCGTGTGACTTTTGCAGGGCCTCGGCAAGAGACGGCATGGAGATGCCTACGCATACCAGCTTGTCGTCGGCGTCGGTAATGAGGGTAACCATCCGTAAGTCGAGAATCGGGAGATACATCTTTACGTACTGGTTGATTTGCCGTTGCGTCAGCGGGGAGTAGCCGTAGAGCGGGCTGTATGCTTCGTTCATCAGTTCGAAGATTTCCTGTCCGTAGTCTTTGGCTATTTTTCTTCCGGAGGTGTATTTCTTTATCTTCAGGTTGTATTTTCGTTGAATCAGTTCGGAGATACGCTTGTGCTTGTCGGGGATGGCATCGGGGATGTAGATTTTGTATTCCACCCAGTCGGCGTCTTTCTCGAAACCGAGTCTCTCCATGTGTACGGGGTAATACGGGTGGTTGTAGATAGTAGCCATTGTGCTGAGCTGGTCGAATCCTTCGATCAGCATTCCTTCCGCATCGAAATCGGTGAATCCCAGAGGACCTGTGATGTGAGTCATGCCGCGCTCTTTTCCCCAGTCTTCGACGGTCTTGATGAGTGCGGATGATACTTCGGGGTCATCAATGAAATCTATCCATCCGAAACGGACGTTCTTGCATTCCCACTTTTCGTTGGCGCGGTTATTGATGATAGCGGCCACACGACCTACGATTTTGTCGTCCCGGTATGCCAGGAAGTAATCTGCTTCACAGAACTCGAATGCCGCATTCTTCTTTTTGTTGAATGTGTTGAGCATATCGTCGTAAAGGTCGGGCACGGAATATGGATTGCCCTTATACATCCTGTAATTAAAGCGAATAAACTTCTTAAGTTCTCTCTTTGTAGAGACTTTCTTGATTGTAATAGCCATATCTCGTATTTATGATTGAGGGGCAAAGATACGTGATAATCTTTAAATTACAACGCTGCGGGTGGAGAAAACTGCGTGAGGCGGGATGTACTTTATTCTTCTGCCGCTTTTGACGACAGGCAATAAACATTACCCGCAAAGTCGCAAACAATCATCCTGTTTCCCGATACTGCTACTGTGGAGAAAACCGGTGCTCCGAAGTACAACTTGTCTTTGATAATCCCTGTTGACTGGTCGATAGCGTATAAATACCCGTCGGAAGCTCCGATATAGACTATTCCTTGTGAAGATACAGGGCTTGTTTCTACTGCTGCCTGTGGCGTAGAAGAATAAGGAGCAGTGTATACAAGAGAAGGTAAAGTCTCGGCTCTCCATTTGATGAAAAGAGTCGGTTTGTCGAGAGCGAAGATTCCACGGTCTGCGCTGCCGAAGATAATCTCATGCTCGGTTACGAGTGGAGTAGATGTCACGTCCAGATTGGCGGACAGTTCCTTTTGCTGGAGTACTTTACCGGTTTGAGGTTCTATTAGGAAAAAGCTTTTGGAGGAGATGATCCATAATTTTCCGTCTCTGTAGACCGGAGAGGCACCTCGGTTGCCGAGTCCGTTGTCCGAGAGTTTCCAGAGTTGTTTGCCAGTGCGGATGTCGTTGCCATACAGTCCTCCCCATTGGGTGCCACTGATTAGTACGTCTCCGGCGATGGTTAACGTGGTGGTCGAGCCTTCCCGTTGTTTCCAGTCCGTGTTGGTCCATATCACTTTTCCTGTTTTCAGGTCGTAGGCTGAAAGTCCGGCGCCGATTCCGGCATAAACGATTCCTTTGTCAATTGTCAGTCCTTCGGTCAGATAGGGATAGTTCTTTAAGTTGATGTATTGTTGCCACAGTGGTTTTCCGGATGCTGCGTCGAGGGCGTACAGATTGCAGGAGGCATCCTGGGCTACAACGATTCCATTTTCGCAGGCAATCGTATTCTTTACCGAGTTTTCCGTGCGGAACTTCCATAGCTGTTTGCCGGAATGGAAGTCGAATGCACAAATATAGGTGTTGAGCGACGTGTTATCATCGGTAGTGGCAATGAATACTTTTTGTCCGACGATGAGGGGGGAGGCCATGAAGATGTTACTTCCTGTGTTCGCTGTCCATTGTAGTTGCAGGGGGAGTTTGATTTGGGAATCATTTATTCCGCCGGAGTGACTTGCGTTCTGAAGTAGGGTATTCCAGTCCTTCCCTGTGATAGCAGTCGATTTGAAATCTTTCTGATAAAGGAACTGGCTGGTGGCAGTCGCTTCCTTTCCGTCGTTGAAGGATGAAGTCACTGTCAGGTTCAGTTTCTTTCCGTTTTCGTTAGCAGGTATTTGAATATTTCCGCTCCAGTTCCAGTCGGTGAGGGGCGACAGGTTACCTTTGGCTATTTCCCGGTTGTCTTCCGGATTGCTCAGCAGATAAGAAACAGACGATGTTTTTGCCTGTGAGTTATAGGTGTTGACCGAGACCGGAAGCTGATAGCCGGTTTCCGGATGTATGGGGGCTGCTTGATTCTTCATCGGAGAAACAATAGCGATTTGCGGTTCGATGAAAGTATAACGCAGTTGTGAGGTGAGGTGATCGTTGGCATCTATCTTTATGTCTCTGAATGAAGAAGGGGAGTGATCGATGCCTCCTTTGTCCAGTGTGCCGGTGCAGATGGTATAAATGCCTTTCTGATTGCGGACGTAGTTGTAGTGCATATGTCCGTAGATTTGTGCTTTCGTGTTGAACGTACGGAGGTCGAGGATATCCTTTTTGTTTGTCTTGAATACGAAGTTATCACCGGAAGTAAACAGGTCGTGGTTAAAAAGAACAAGCGCCTGATCTTTCTTCATCAGGGCGAGGTCATTCTTCAGCCAGTTGTATACATCCCTTTGCGTGTAATCGGTCGGGTTGTCTCCGCAGTCGATGGGAGTAACGACATAATGCACGTTGCCGACATCGAACGAATACCATGTCGGGCCATAAATCGATTCATAAAGTTCTTCGCCGTAGTTGCCTTTCACCAGGTCGTGGTTGCCTATGCAGTAATAGACAGGGCAGTCCATTGTTTGTGCATTCACAATTTGATTGTGCACTGTGAGTCCCGGTTCGTAGCAGATGTCTCCGGTATGAATCAGAAAAGCCGGTTGTTCGTTCTTTATGTATTGTTGTAAGTCGGTGACCCAACGCCCCACTCCTCCGGTCACTTCCGTGTCGGTAATTTGGATAAAGGAGTGTTCTCTGGTCTTGGTCCGTTCGCTTTCGGTCACTATAAAATCATAGCTTTTTCTGTCCTCCTTGACAGGGAGGTAGAATTGTTGTGTCTCGAATCCGGCAGGTGTAGTAATGCTGATAAATCGGGTTTTCTTGAATCCCGATAGTGAGAACCGGCCTTTTTTATCTGTTTTTACTACGTTCATTCCGTCTGTTACCATCACTCCCGCCAGCGGTTTGTCTCCTTTGTCGAATGTGCCCGATTGATTGGTGTCGACATAGACGGTTCCTTTAAATTGTGCGCACAGCGGAAGATATAGTAAAAATGACAAGAGTATTACGGATAGTCTTTTCATGATCGGTTCTCTGTTTTATTAGGCACGGATGACACGGATTAACGCGGTTTTTAATTGACCGATCTCTTAAATCCGTGAAATCCGTGTCATCCGTGCCTAAATTTATGATATAAATTAATTATGCTGATACTTATCGTATTTGTTTCATCTCTTCGTTGTATCTCGCTTCCTCCTTACACAAAGGCTTGTACCAGGTCTTTCTTAATATCAGCGTGGTAATCAGAAGCAAGGCGATAGAACTCCAGAGTCCTAACTGTTCGCGGACAACGAGGTACATTGGGATGATGGTAAGCGTACATTGCCAGATGATTCCTATCGCCACATTGAAGGCATCCCTTTTGAAGTTTTTATTCGCCTGAATATGCGGGTAGCGGGCGATTGCTTTCTCCTGAATCGGTTTCCACCATCCCCACGGGCGTACATTGACATAGAAGTTGATCAGAGTCTCTTCATCTGTAGCCGGAGCACTGTAAGTCCCGATGATACATCCGATCAGAGAGACGCCGAACAGTACGGGGAAGAAATAAAGTACCCATGCATCCGGAACGGTAAATTTCATCACAATAGCGGCCACTACTCCGGCAGTCATTCCCAAAAAGTAACCTTCACCGTTGAAACGCCACCAATGCCATTTCAGTACGTTGGCTGCGATGTATCCTCCGAACAGTGCACCTACAATCCACTGGAAGATTTCATTGATATCTTTCAGGAAGAATCCGATGACAGTGCTCACCACCACTACTGCCACAGAGATGACATAACTGCTGCGTATCTGAGTTTTCACGCTTGCTTTCGGATTGATGTATTTCAGATAAATATCATTTACGATATATGCGGGGGCTGCATTGACGGTAGAGGCAAAGGTCGACATGAAAGCTGCCAGTAGACCTGCCAATAATAATCCTGCAAGTCCTGCCGGAACATATCGTGTGATCAGATGGGGAAGAATCGTCTCAAAGTCTGTGCGGGTCACTTCCATCTGTGTCAGTCCGCCGTCTTCCTTGAAGAAATAGATGGCAAGTAATGCAAATCCCATAATCATCAGATAACGGGGAATCAATAGCACGACGGATACGGAACCGCTCATCATCGCTGCTTCTTTGGGAGACTTGCAGGACAGAATTTTCTGCATATCATAGTTGGGCGCAGGCCCTGCCATACTCATGAAGATGCCTTTGAGCAACGCCATCATGACAAAGATGCCTATCAGACTGTAAGGTTCGTTCGCCATTCGTTCGGTCAGCAAACTCATCCGGCTGCTCCAGTCAATATCGAGCGTCCATCCGAAGAAAGGGGAATCCCATCCGGCAGGTACAAAGGAGTGTATCATATCCGGCGCCACCATCTGCATACCGATCACTACGATAACGATGCCTGCCACCGTCATGATAAGGAACTGTACGACATCCGTCCATACGATGCTCAGCATTCCTCCCAACATGACGTAGAAGGTAGCGATAGCTGTGAAGAAGATACCGTATACATGCGGAACATACTCCGGTGAAACAGTGAAAGGAATGTAGGGTGAGATGACTTCCCAGGGAATAAAGATTTCCATGAATTTGCCTATTCCTATGAATCCGTAACTTAGAAATCCGAGTACGCTTAATAACGCAAATACGACAACGATGGTATGAGAGAGTGTCGCTCCCTTGCCTTTACCGAAGCGGGTTTTGATCCATTCGGCTCCGGTGAGCACATTGGAACGCCGCAACCACACCGACAGATAAACCATGAGGAATATCTGATTGAATACCGGCCACAGCCAGGGAATCCAGAGACTTTTGAATCCATAGGCAAATGCCCAGTAAACCATTAGCATCGTACCAGTGATGTCGAACATCCCGGATGCATTGGACAGGCCAAGCATATAGAAGGGCAGTGATTTGCCTCCCAGGAAATAGGAGTCCATATTTTGTGCGGCCCGTTTTTTCAGTATGAGTCCGATGACAATCATGGCAATGAGGTAGGCGCAGATGATCAGAAGATCGGATGTGTGTAATTTCATGTTGCTATTTTGATTAGGTTTTGTACATTAATAATCTATCAGGTACAAAAGTAGGTCGAATGTGGGGAAGAAACAAATATTATTTTAACTCATACTGATACTATTTATCTGACTTCTCAGGCTTTAATACCTGACACGTCAGGTGTTAATACTTGACGTGTCAGCTGTTAATACCCTGCAACTCAGTTGTTAATATCCATCATGCAGAATGGAACATCCTGAAAGACAGATGATAATACTGCTTCCGGAACTATAATATAACGGCATTTTCCGACATCACGAGCTTATTGGCTTCTATGATATCGTATATGCTTTTCACGGAAGTCGTGGAACGGAGTCTGTCTTCCGGTGTATGCCGGCAGTAATCGATTAGCCGTTCGATCGTAGAAGTCGCTACGTGCATCCGTGTGTCGGAGGAAGCATAGTAGATGTATACCGTTCCGTCTTCATCTGCGATCCATCCGTTGGAGAATAACACGTTGGATACATCTCCGGTTCTTTCTTCTCCCACGGGTGCCATGAAGTAACCTCCCGGCTGGGCTATCACTTTACTGGGGTCATCTAAAGACGTCATATACAGATATAGGACATATCTGAGCCCGGCTGCACAGGCACGGACTCCGTGTGCCAGATGTAGCCATCCTTCGGGAGTCTTGATGGGATGAGGCCCTTCACCGTTTTTCACTTCTTTGATCGTGTGATAATGGCGCTGTTCTATAACGATTTCCTTCTTGACCACTGCATGAGTGATATCGTCTATCAATGCCCATGAAATACCGCCTCCGCTGCCTGCATCGATGAATCCGTCCTGCGGACGGGTGTACAATGCATATTTGCCGTCTACGAATTCGGGGTGCAGCACCACATTCCGTTGCTGGCTTTGGGAGACGAGGTTGGGCAGGCGTTCCCAGTTTTTAAGGTCCCTGCTGCGTATGATTCCTGCTGCTGCAATGGCCGATGTGAGGTCTCCTGTGGGTGCGTCCGGATCTTTGCTTTCCGAGCAGAAGATACCGTATATCCATCCGTCCTCGTGTTTTGTCAGACGCATATCGTAGACGTTCGTTTCTTCCGGATATAGGTCCGGCAGTTGTACCGGATATTCCCAGAAGCGGAAGTTGTCGATACCATTGGGACTTTCTGCGATGGCAAAGAATGATTTGCGGTCATGCCCTTCTACTCGTGCCATAATAAGATATTTCCCGTTGAATTTGATAGCGCCTGCATTGAATACGGCGTTAATGCCGAAACGTTCCATCAGATAGGGATTTGTTTCCGGATTGAAGTCGTATCTCCACTCCAGCGGGGGGTGGTCTGCTGTCAGAATGGGGTATTTGTATCGTTCAAAAACACCATTGCCGGGCAGTATCTTTTCATTTTCACGTGAGATGAGCTCATCATATTCTTTAGTGAGAATATGTAGTCTGTTATCATATCTATTCATATCAATTCATAAAATTAGAGTAAAGCATCGGCTTGCGATCCTTTTTGTATTACTTGACAGGACAAAAGAGACTGTTTACAAGCCAGACATACCTGAGATATACGGTGTTGTAGGGACAGTCTCTTTGTACTTTTGTCATTTTGAAAGTATGGGGGTACTTTCAAAAAATACATGTGTCAAGTCTATAAACTATTGTTTGGTAATCATATAAGAGCGGATGGTGCAATTGGGTTCTAAGAAGCTGACCCAGTACCAACCATCTTCCACTTTATCGATCCGGCAATCTTCTATCGGATATTTCACTTTTTTGTCCACTGCATTTCTTGTTACTTTATACAGTACCGCATCACCTTTGTTGCCTTTCGTCAAATCACCTGTAAACTGAACTGCAAAACCGCTGGCATAAGTTCCTGTTCCTTTTATAACAATTTCGGACATATTGAACTCTTCCGAATGAGTAATGGAACCCACTGCCGAGGTAGAGACAGACTGATAAGAAGATGAACCTGCTATTAAGTAACGATATGATGGATTCTCCAGATATAGGTCGTCGATATAGACTATATTGATGCTGATTGACTCTCCTTCCTGGTCTTTGATTGTTACCGTCTTGTTGAAACGATATCTTTTAAGACCTTCGATGATAACATCTGTTCCATTTTCCGCTATCGTGCATTTCAGATAAGTGGCAGAACCATTATTTGTGCAGGTATAGCCTCCGTTACCGTCCAGAATCTTGATTGTCAAAGGTTCACCGACTGTCAAATAAGCAATTTCTTCACTATTGTCAACTACAAGTTTCTTTATTACTTTTACTGAAAATTCCGCACTCTTGTTCAGTCTGTCGGTCACTGTAACTGTTGCATTGCCTGGTGCCAGAGATTCTATCTGTATATGTCCTTCTTCATCTACTGTAGCTTTCACGACAGATTCTTTGTCAACTGTTACTTTGTAGCCTCTGTTTCCTGTATAAACATTGACTGTCTTGTTTTCACCCGGATACATTGTTGTAGCCGAATTGGACAAAACCAGTTCACTTAACTGATCGACGATGACTTTGACATTGGTACTCATTTTAGCCCAGTCGGTAATAGATAAGTCGGTACTACCGGCCTTCAGAGCTGTTACTTTAATTTTGTTACCTTCGGCAATGGCGGTTGCTACATCTTCATTGGAATTTGTAATTTTATAATTGCCGTTACCTTGAACTATTTGAATGATTCCTTCCGGGGTCTCATCCAGATTAATGATCAACTCCTGCGTATTTGGCACTAAGTCGTGATAGGATGGATCATCGTCATTACAGCCGGAGAAAACAGTAGCGGCTGCAAGCAGGAATCCTGCCAAATATAATAGATTTCTTTTCATGATATTCATTGTTTATTTAGACTATTTATTCAGCTTCAATATCTTTCATTTTACCAGTGATGGTTACTACACTAAACTTAGGGACTGTAATGGAGCGCAATCCGCTGAGAGATGGATTTACTTTTTTGCGTTGCCACTTAACTCCTTCATCTGATGTATACGAGATCATGGTCTGAAACTCTTTTCCTTCAATTTCCAGTTTGGTTTCGAAGGCCTTGCTTGTAGAATTGTTTACCAGTACGATCGTATAATTGTCGTCCTTGATGTAAGCTGTCATCAACAGTTCTTTCGGGAATGCTTCTTCGTCACCTTCGGGAGCAACAGTCTTGATATCCACACGTCGGCTTCCTTCCGGGATAAACTTAGTAAATTGTCCGTAACTGTAGTAGCGGGACGCTCTTTCATAATTGGTTCCGGGAAGTGCTTCTTCCAGTCTGATCAACGCTTCATTATTCGTACAAGGACGTGCACCTGCCCACCAGATAAATGCGTTCAGGTTGGAAACTGCCAGATAATTATGGAAAGTAGTAGCCCATTGCATCGCGTTTTTCCAGGATGGATCGTATGTGTCTGTAGAACTGGTTTCCGTATTCCATAAATGAATATTATTTTCAGCGCAGAGTGGTGATTGTACAAACTCAGTGTTGCCAATTAATGTGTATCCGTGAGCTGCTGCAATAATGTTGGAGTTAACCAGATCGGGACAGGCTTTCAAGCCATTTTCAAGAAAAGTGACTCCTGCTTTCCACCACGAGTGCTCTCCAAAGATAATCTTCATGTCTTGATAACCTGCTTTATCTAAAGCCGGGCGAAGATTCTTCTGGCAGAAGTTAGCCAGATTGGTATAACTCCAGCTACAACCGTTCCATCCCGTTCCACTGCTGTTAGGCTCATTAGATGGTGATATTGCATATATCTCAATGCCGAACTTTTCAGTGTATGCTTTGATGAAGTCAATCAGATAGTTAGCATATGCGTCTTCCGAACCGGATGCCAGACTACCGCCTGAGGGCTTTCCGTTAGATTTCATAGTTCCGGGAGGACTCCAGGTAGAGAATATAAATTTCACATCTTTATATTTTTTCTGCAGGATATCTACCAGCCACATTTGACCTAATTGTACTTGTTCGCCACATCCGGAACCGTTAAAGTCTCTCCAGTAATCATTGATCATAGAGGGATCGTTGGCTGCAAGATTGAAGGTACGGTTCATTCCGAAGTCAATGACGTTTGTGGTAGGGTTCTGATAGTGTGGAAATACCTCACCTCTGAAAATATTCAGCTTCAAGCCATTTTCTCCGAAAAGATCATTGACTACATCTTCGCGCATCATGTTGTTCCATATACGATGTGACCACTCTGCAAAGGCACATCCGAAGCCATCGATTATCTGATGTTCGTGCCCTTCTCCGAACTGTACTTTGATGACAGCTTCTGTGGTGGGTTCGGCTGAGAATCCGTCATCCTCGTCTGTTTCTTCTACCGGGTCCGGAATGTAGACGTCACTGTGACTCAGACTTCCATCGTCACAAGAGTATCCAATGAATAGAAAGAGGGATACGAATAATAATGAATATATCTTTTTCATGTTGTTTCTTTATTAAGTTAATCTTGCTAGGTTTTTTATTTCCATAAACTGGTTTGTTCCATGGCAGTATTATTGTTTAGTTCACTTGTCGGTATAGGATAATAAAGGTGTTTTTCCTGGAAGTTTTCCGCACCTTGTTTTCCATTCGCCTTGAAGATCAACTGAATTTCGCTGGGCGAATACCAACGTTTCAAATCGTCAAAACGATGTCCTTCCGCAAAGAACTCCAATAAGCATTGGTGTTCTATTTCATTCATTAATTCAGCTTGTGCAAAAGTCTTTTCCGTAAGTCCTGCTCTTTGGCGGATTTGCTTTAAAGCATAGTTGGCACCATCCGGATCATTGGTTTTGGCGCATGCTTCAGCATAAAGCAACAGTACCTCGGCAAAGCGCATTACGCGCAAATTGCTGGACCTTCCTTCTTTGTTGCCCATGTTGTCCGGTGCCTTGTCATCCACATAATATGCGGTATTTTTCTTTATCAGGAACTTACCTGCTGTCCCATTGACGTTGAAACTTGGTGCTCCGCCTGCCATTTTTCCTTCATTGCCTTCCCAAAGATCATCCATGGAGTAATTATTTCCATACCATTTCTCGTTAGGAACTTTATCTCCATAGTTGGCAGCATCAAAAAAGAGGCTGGCATACATACGTTTGTCAAACTTGGTATCTGCATCACTCGGACGTGTTTCTTTTGTAAACTCTCCTACGATCAGGGAGTTCGGCATTAATTTAGCCCATCCGCCGGATTTTACCGGACCGATAAACTGAGGAATATAGCAACCTAAACAGATACCGCTTTCATTGCTCCAGGAGTAGTCTCCGTCCGGACTGTATGCCAGTTCAAATACGGATTCTTTATTGAACTCTTCTTCATTTGTGAAATTCTTTTCAAAGTTATCCATCAATTCGTAAGAATAAGGAGCTTTCAGTAATGTACCTAATAGCTGTTTGGCTTCCGGATATTTGTGTTGGGTGGCATATACTTTGCCCAGCATTGCAATAGCTGCACCTTTAGTTATGCGTTCTTTGGCAGTAGAGCGTTCTACTGGCAGGTTGCATTTGATGGCGTTATCCAGATCTTCTTCTACTTGTGCCCATAATGCAGCTTCTGTAGCAGCGGCTTTATTGGTTTCATCTTCGTTGGATGGAATCAGTCTCAAAGGCACTTCTTTGTAATTGTTGACTAACAGGAAGTATTGATAGCCACGCAGAAAGAGTGCTTCGCCTTTGATCATCGAGCGGTCTTCTTCAGTAATACCTGATGCAGGTATCTGATCAATATACCGCAGTACGATGTTGGCACGCTGGATGCCTGAATAAAGCGCTCCGTAAGGATCATTTCCGGTAGAGGGCGAGTTCAGGAAGTTTGCAATATTCCACATCGGAACTTCTTCTCCTTTGATTGTGTAGATATCGTCACCACGACCGTTTAAGTTTAGCCAGCCGTCAAATGCGCCGAAGTATCCGTACATGGCTCCTTTTATCGGAGAATAGGCGGCTGCCAAAGCACTTTCTGCATCTGCTTTATCTTTCCAGAAGTTGCTTTCCGTGAAGTAATTGGGGTCCGACAGATTCAAAAAGCTGGATTCGTTGCACGATGTCAGCGCTCCGGAAAAAAGAGCTGCCATGCACATATATGATAACCAATTTCTTTTCATGTTCATAAACTGTTTAATGTTTAATATTAATTTAAGGTATTACAGGTTGACTTGTATTCCGAAAGAAATAGTACGGGGCAATGGATAGCGTCCCTGGTCGATACCTCTTGAGAATACATTGTAAGCAACACCTGCGACAGAACTTTCACCCAGGTCGGGGGTATAGCCGGAATATTTGGTCAATGTGAACAGGTTCTCCATTGAAGTGTATATTCTTACGTTTTCAAGTTTGATTTTCTTTGTCAGGACTTTGGGTAATGTATAGCCAATGTCCAATGTTTTCAAACGTATGTACGAGCCGTCTTCCAGCCATCTGTCGGTGTATGCCCATTTGTTGTCTGCACCGTCAGTCTTAGAGAAACGAGGAATATCAGTGTTCTGATTGTCCGGTCTCCATGAATTGGCCAATACGGTACTCATATTTCCGTTGAAGTTTCCTGATTCCAGGCGATAACGGGGATAATTATATATCTTGTTGCCTACCATTCCGTCAAAGAAAAGGTTAAAGTCGAAGTTGTTCCATTCGCCGCCGAGTCTTATGCCAAAAGTGAAATCGGGGAACGGACTTCCTACGTCATGCTGGTCATCTGTGTTTATTTTGCCGTCACCGTTCCAGTCTTTGTAGCGGACATCACCAACTTGTGCAGCGGGCTGGATGAGTTCACCGTCTTTGTTTTTATAATTAGCGATCTCTTCTGCCGAGCGGAATAATCCGTCTGTTTCGATCAGGTTGAAATATGACATCGGATGCCCTTCTGCAAACATATTGATACCGCGACCACCGGCACCGTGTGCGCTGTATCCGGAGATCATCAGGTTTTGTCCGCCTAATGTTATTTTGGTCACTTCATTCTTGTCGGCTGCGATATTGGCACCGATGTAATAGTTGAACTTTTCCTTGATGGCACCGCGATAGTTGACCGCAAGTTCGAATCCTTTGTTCCGTACTTGTCCCGCATTCTGAATAGAGTTTCCGCTGATACCGGTAGATGCGGTAGAAGGAATAGGTAATAGCACATCATTTGTATTCTTAACGTAAGCATCAGCAGTAAGCGTCAATCGTCCGTTTAGCAGACTGACATCTAAACCGATGTTATAGGTCTCCGTATTTTCCCATGTTAAATTGGCGGGTGAGATTGCCTGCACATATGGCATAGAACCAAACCAAGGCGAATTATTCATCACATAGTTCATGCCGTCCGATACTACACTTTGTGTCGGATAGTAGCTGGTCATCTCCTGATTACCGAGTTTACCATAACTAAAACGCAGCTTCAACTGATCGAATACATTCTCTAAAGGTTTAAAGAATTTTTCGCGGTTGATGTTCCATCCAATAGAAGCAGAAGGGAATGCACCATATTGATGTCCACTTCTGAAACGTGAAGAACCGTCACGGCGAATAGATGCCGAGAATAAATAACGGTCGTCAAAGGAATACATGACACGTCCGAACAGAGATACCAATGCAAGTTCATTCAGCGAACTGGATGCTTTCAGGTTGGAAGGATCTACATTGCCCGGCATTGTTTCAATGAACTGGGGCATATCTCCATTTTTACCATAAAGGCTGTAACTTTTGTCTTTCTGGGCAGAGTATCCGGCAAGGAGTGACAAATTGTGTTTGCCGAATGTACGGTCATAATTCAGGGTGTTTTCTAATACCCATGATTCCCATGTTGACGATTTTTCTTCAAGGTCGGGCTTGTCGTTTTTACCGAATGTTCCTAAATCGTATACATCCTTGTAATAACGCCACTTAGTATGCTCTTTTCTGATACCTACATTGAGTTTGTACTTTAGTCCTTTGATGATTTCAGCCTGTAAATAGGCATTGAGGAAAATCTTGGTTGTTTCTGTCCGTTCGTCGTTGACTGTCATTTCAGCCAATGGATTCGGTAAATTGATGTCATTGGAAGTACCCCAGCCCCCTGCGTTTGTAGGATCGTATACCGGTACTACTGACGGGAACTGAAAGATATCGAACATGGTATCCTGATGAATGTATCCACTACCTTTTGTCAGATTTACAATCATAGATTCACCTATTGTCAAGCGATTGTCGAAGAAAGAATAATCGCTTTTCAAACGGATATTGTAAGATTCATGATCAGTGTTGCGCAGTATACCTTCTTTATTAAGGTAGCTGACAGATGAACTGTAAGAACCGCTTTTGGAACCGCCGCTGATGGTAGCATTGGCTTTATAAGTCATGGCTGTGCGCAACATTACGTCTTGCCAGTCTGTTCCTTCACCAATGAAAGGGGTAGCTCCGTTTTCTGCACCATAACCGTCGCCTGCTAATTTGTAGTAGCGTGCGAAGCGGCTGTATTCTTCTCCATTAAAAACTTTCAGTGTTTTGGGAGTCTGGCTGATTCCTGTGAAGAAATTGACATCTAATTTAGTCGGCATGTCTTTACGACCGCTTTTAGTGGTAATCAGTACAACACCACCTGCTGCACGTGAACCGTAGATTGCTGCCGCAGCAGCATCTTTTAAAACTTCGATAGAGGAAATATCGTTAGGATCGACCATACTGATATCTCCAAATGCTCCGTCTACTACATAAAGTGGATTGTTGTTGGATAAAGAGCTGATACCACGAACATTGATCGTCATACTTCCATTGGGATCACCACTGGAACTGGCTACTGATACTCCGGGTATTTTCCCTTGTAAGGCTGTGGCTGCGTTAGAAGCAACCTGACCGTTAAGTTCTTTTGCACTAACCGAACCTACAGCCCCCGAAAGATGACTCTTCTTCACTGTACCATAACCAATCACTACTACTTGTTCCAGAGCGATATTATCTTCTTCCATAGATACATTGATTGGAGTTCCGGACGTGACAGCTTTTTCTATTTGTTTCATACCTATTGTTGAGAATATCAGTATATTCCCTTTATTCGCTTTGATGGAGTATTTACCATCCATGTCTGTTACTGTGCCGGTGTCTTTACCTTTCACTCTGACTGTGACTCCTGGTAAGGGTTCATTTGTTGTAGCTTCTGTTACCATTCCTTTTATTTCAATATCCTGGGCTGCCAGTGGAATGCTAGTCAGGCAAAGAAAAAAGAATAGTAGAAAATAAATTTTTCTTCTCATAATTTATTGTATTAGATTATAAACTCTATTCAATTGTTGATTGATCCATGGAAACTTCAACCAATAACTGATGATGCAAAAGTAGGCGATAATGCTCCGTCAGACAAGTAGTATTTTATCATTTACTAATACAATTCTATCGTATTGTATTTTAATTTGAATAAACAAAAGATAAGATGTCCTATCAGAGTGTTTGAATGCTGCTTTAATCAGTTGGATTGCTTATTAAGAATGTCAAAAGAGTACATTTTATGATTGAAGTTATATTATGTTGTGTTACCGGGGGACAAAGGTATAAGGATATGTATGTTGATGCAAGTATTATTCGGTAATTAACAGCTGTGGAGGTGTGATTTCTATTACTTATAGGAAATAAAACTATTATGACTGCTCATTTTGTTACTTATAAGAAATAGTATTTATAATCTCCTATCTTATGAGCGTGGATAGATAAATAAAAAAGGAGAAGCCAGTTATTTTAGCTTCTCCTTTTCCCTTCCTGTTAATCATCCTAAATGATTATTTGAAAACAATCTCCATGGGTCTACCTATCCAAACTTGTGGTTGTTCTAAATGAAAGATGCGGGCGATGGTGGACGCCACATCGTATTGCATCATGCTTACATCGTCAAACCGGAGTCCTTTCTTAATATTCTTGCCGGATATGATGAAAGCAGTTTCCATTTCTTGCATGGTTTTTCCGCCATGACCTTTATCGATACCTCCGTGATCGGAAGTTAATATGAAAATGGTATCATCCAGCATTCCTGCGTCTTTTACCGCCTGAACGATTTGGCCGACATACATATCCAGTTCTTTAAGTTTCTCGTAATATTCCGGTGTGTCGTGTCCGGCAGTGTGTCCGGTGTGGTCGGGGCCGTCATAGCAGATGGCAACAAGAGCGGGGTGTTTCTCCTTTATATAAGAAGAAGCCATATTGCCCAGTTCTTTCGGAGTCTTGTTGCAGTCGGCAACATGATAATGATAACTTAAAGACAGCGTATCTACTAAATATTTAATTCCTTCCCATTCATACAGGCAGCCGATTTCCGCTTCCGGGCGGGCATCGCGCAGTAATTGGAAAACAGTAGGGAAGATACCATTCTTATTTAATACACGTGAGGGAAGTTCCGGTGTTTTAGATCCCCATTCGGTGTATCCGTGAAGTTCCGGTCCGGCTCCCATAAACATGGATGCCCAGTTGATAGCGCTGGAAGAGGGGAGGGCAGAACGCTTTTTCAGTGTGTAAGCTCCGTCCTCCATCAGTTTCTTTACGTTCGGCATATCTGCTTTGGGAAGGCTGTAGGCTCCCCAACCGTCCAAACCGATGAAAACAACATGTTTAGCTTTATCTTTTCCTTTGGCATGGCAGGAGAAAGTGAAACTGAAGAGGAGTGCGAATGTAGCAAGTAGTGTTAAAAAGGTTTGTTTATTCATGATATTGTTATTTATAGGGTTAATGTTTTATTCGTTATCTAATCAAAGGCCATAACTAATGATGAGCAAAGGTAGAATTATTTTAAGGGGGAGACAAATATAATATTAGCAGATACTAATACTTTTATGGTATTTCTTTTGAATTTCTGTCTTTTGCCTGGCATTGATTCTTTGGCTGTCAAATTCTATCCTTGACTATTTGTCTATAATATTGACCGTTTTAATGACTGTCCTGCCCGACTATGAATATTCTTTCAGCTTGGCTGCAATAATATCCTTACAGTTTTATAATAAACCGTTTGAGCGTTTTTAATAAATAGTTGAGAGGTTTATTATAAACGGTATCCAAGTTTATTAAAAACTATTTTTGGGAAATTTCTGAGTAACCTTGGAATTATATAAACAAAAAGGGAGAAAATCAGTGCTGATTTTCTCCCTTTCCAATTCCTTTATAGTTGGAAACAGATGCCTTATTGGATGCTATTATGTCTTATCTTTTATACGTTTCATATTGTTTTTCTTCTTTTTACTACCTTCAAAGATACAAAATAAAAAAGGAAAAGTCAAGAGCTGGCTGTGATAAAACAGTTTCCGGTGTGAATGGACAATAGTTTCCAGTCGCACTGGAAACTATTATAAGACGCTGATTTTTACTTATTCTTTATAATAAGAATGATCTTTCGGAAACTCTTCTCCTTCCCATGCTTTTTTCGAAGTCCAGGATTGTGAAGCATCCGTCCAGAAGGGATCATCGGCGGACAGACCTAACGGGAGGAAAGCAAGCGATGCCATATACAAGCTGCCGTTATTAGTGTAATAATCGGAAATACCGGGCTGGGAACCGTTGAATCCTAGTGTCAGAAAACCTGCCGCATTGAAGTTGCGACCGTCTCCGAACATGCGTCGGATGACAGCCGTCATGGCTGCACGTACCTGTCCGTTTGATAGTTCTTCGGGAAGCCAGTTGCGCCACGCAAGCAGGGCTAATGTCTGCAAGGAGCCGGTACGGTAAGTGATAGAACGTCCGAAAACAGGCAGCGTACCTTCCGGAGAGATGAGGCGTTCGAGGATTACTCCGAATCGTTGGGCACGTCTGATCGCTTCATGGAAGTTGCAGCCGGGCATATTTCCTATCTTCTCACGTTTGCCGGCTTCGGTGATTACTTCCAGTGCTTCTATATACATAGGATGGATGACGAAACTATTGTAATAGTCGAATGCGAAATGGGGACCGTCCGAATACCAGCCGTCACCTACGTACCATTCTTCTATCTTACGCAGAGAGGAACTGATGCGGTAAGTATCACTGGGCGCTCCAGCTTTCCGAAGGAAGGATTCGACAGTAGCACTGAACAACAGCCAGTTGCTATAGGAAGGATCGACCCGTCTGAGATCAGTGAATTCGGTGATATACCGCTGCTTGGTGATACTGTCCAATGGCATCCATAAGGCATCATAACTTCTCAGGAAACTTTCTGCCAGGAAGGCGGCATCCACCAAGGTCTGATTCTCCTGACGCCATAACAGATAATCGGGGGAAGCGGGATCTACTGCATGAACGTAGCTTTTCAATGCCCATTCCCGCAGTTGTTTGCGTTGGAGTCCTTCCGGGGTATCATCATCGGGCAATGACAGCCACGGTGCCAGTCCCGCCATCAGACGCCCGAAGCATTCCATATAAGTAACGTTCTGATTGCGCCCGTCCCATGTCGGACTTAATTCTACGAGCATATTCTGTTTCAGCAGGCCTTCGCTCATGTTGCTTAATACAGGAGCAGCCATCCGGTACATTACGTCGCACCAGATTTCTCTGTCACTTTTTTCTGTTTTCTTTTTGGCACTGATACTTTCTGTCGGGATCAGCAGAATCATTAATAGTAAGATCCAATGAAGTCTTTTCATGTATTGCCTTATTTTTAAGATTAAATCTTCAGCTACGGAGGCATAGTTGAAGCGTATGGCAAAGGTAGAATTATTCCGATAGCAGGGCAAATACAATCTTAGCATTAACTAATACTTTTGCGTTATTTGTCCGATTAGGGCAACCGAGAACCGGTTATATTGGCATTTGGATGTTACTTTTAAGCAAGATGCGTGCAGAGCAAAGCAAAGAAAGGGTTCGCATCACAAAACCTCTCTGTTTTGAGGAAGGTAGCATTGTATATTGTTTCGGAACAGAAAGACAAATAATGGCATGGGCGGCATGGATTATTGCAAGGTTAGGAACATGGAGTGCATAAAATCTATCCAGTCCATTCCAGGATATATTACCTTTAAGAATGGACTGGATAGATTTTATACACAGTTTGAACTGTATGAGCCAATCAGGTAAGGCTTGTGTATAAAGGGTAGCTTCCTGAAGGAGGAGAATTTAGTTACTACCGACTTTTGACACCCTCTTTTGGGAAAGCTGTGGCTTTGTAAAAAGAGACAGTCACTCCCTGTCGGAGACTCTTCGTGGCTGCTTTAGTTTCCCTTTTGGCCATCGCGGATGGGACGGACGGTGAAACCGTATGCGTTGTTGGTTCCTTCAATAGGAACGGTACAATTTTGAAAATTACCCGTTCCTCTTTTATCAATAGCGAATATCAAACAACTTGAGTTAGTGGCAGCAGCATCGTTTTTGTGAAATCCAGATGTTGCTATATATGTTATTGAAGAGAAGCCTGGAAATGTACCATAGTCTATTTTCTTGTCTTCTATTCCCATATCACGTACTCCGGTAGCGGGGAAATAAAACGTTGTTTCGCCAATATTAACTGTCCATCCAACAAATGGCTGGGATACTACAGTTGTATTTTGTTTACCTTTAGTTGTTGTTTCTGTTTTTTCCAACTCTACATTATCAAACAAATCAGCAAAAGCCTTAATAGGCGGAATTTTAAATCCTGCTGGTGAGGGGTCGTATATTGTTTTGACAACATATTTGTTATTAGGGGCTTGCTTGTAGTTCGGGTCATCCTTCTTGTCATAACTGAGGGATGCATTTCCACTTTGAATTAATTCTGTATTCCAATAATTCATAATGGTTTTTAGTCCATAAAAAACTTTTGATCCATCATGCCAGTGACGTCGTTTATAGTTGTCGTCAACATTGTTATCCTTAGGCCGTTGATGCATAAAAAACTCATATGGAAACCGTATGCTTTCTCCGATACTTCTCGCAGTTTCTCCTGAAGTGAAACGAAAATTATCAGTTGAATAGAACATTTTATTCACCATGTCAAGCTCTAACCGAAGCGTGTGACTATCAGCTAGACCATTTTTATAAGTATCATCATTGTGAATACCCGGTAGCATAGCATCCTTACGCCCCCATTGATAATATGTATTGTCGCCAGCTACGGATGCTGCAATTTTGGGTTGAGTAAACGTAATGACGGCCTCTTCTTTGGGCTCCGAAGATTTCCTTGGTGCTCCGTTGATTGTTAGCTGTTCATTCAGTATAACTCCATTTCCACCTACCAGTTTGGGGTCAGCGACAAAACGCATAAATATATTTCTCTCAGCTTCTCCTCCATGCGGTTCGCAATAACCAAGGTTGCAAGGCGCTATGATAAACGGCTTTTGGTATTCATTCATACTTGACAATTGTATCCAAGAGTTTTCATCCCATTTGCGATGGGTAACCCATATATGCCAGCTCCATAAAATTTTTTCGTTGTTGCGCACGGCAATCACGGCATTGCCTTGGTTGATGGTCTCTTTGGGTACATGGAAACACACATTGCCGTTACTATACTTCACATCTGTAACCAGGTCCGGACTGTCTTGCCATAGTAGTACGGCATCAGTTACACCACTAATACTACCTTGACCAATCTCATCATTGTTATAGTCTACAAAATCCTTAAGTACAAGGGTATCCACAGCTGCCGGAATTTCATCTCTCGCACCTTGATATTTGTAAGACGAAGTACTGGTCACATTATAAGTATTTCCATAGTAAGTCGGAAATGTATAATAGCCGTGATCATTCACAATATAGCAGTTGGCACTTTCCTTAAATTTTACGCTATTATCAGTGACCAAATTGAATGGGGCTGTTTCCGTCCCTTTTCCTGCAGGGGTAACTGTACCAGGCAACGTCCTACCTTCTATAGACGGCCGCTCTCCATACAAGAAATCCTGCATGTATGCAAATTGATCTTGAGCAGGCAGAAGTATGCTTCCGCTTACGGGAGATTTCCAATCGGTATTGTCTGCAATGGTTTTGGGGGTAGAAATAGGACACCATCCCATTGGGTTATCATGGGAGTCTTTTTGCCCCTTCTCCGACATCCAATCCGTGCCGTTAAAAGACCATTGAATCTCAAAATCAAGCTTTCGATACTGTTCTTTCGTTTCATCTGCCGCACCGGCCTGCACCACATGGGTATATGCGGTAATGCTTACGTCATTCAGAAAGCCGCTGACCGGAAGATATGCCAGTTTTTCCGCATCAGACATTGGCGTGTACAGATTGTCTTCTTTAAGGGTTATAACGTCTACCCCTTTATAACCGCCATTAGGATACAATGTCTTATTGATGGTCATCTCAATAAACGGCTTTATCACGATGCCGGTGGAATTGACAGAGTAAGTATATCTTTTTCCTGCCGCCCATGTCTTGTCTCTCGTAAAATCTTCCAGTTTGGCAGTAAGAGTACGATTCATTTCCGTAATACTGTCTGTAAAGGATATTGTCAGAATAGCTTTATCCGTGAGTGCTTGAGGAATCATCATGAACGTGTATCCTTCTTCGTCCTTATTCAGCACAATGTCGGGGTTGGTCATCAGGTCATCTCCGTTCCAACCCAGTTCTACGTCTTCATCATAGTCTATGCTGAAACTGCTATTGGGGTCGTCGCCATCGGGAATCCAGTTTCCCGTTCCTATCTGACAAGTTGCTTTTCCATGCACTCCGGAAATCGTTATGCCGGTGACTTTTCCGGCAAGCATGTTTTTACCCGTTTGTATGGTGACAGCGGTCAGCGCATGCTTGAACTGTAGATGTACCGCACCTTTCTGGATATCTCCTGTGCCGTCTCCTCCACAATCTGCGACGGCATACAGAAGGTCCTTCTGCTTGGTCACGTCCTCAGGAACAGTGTAGGTCAGCGTGGGAACACCGGTAGCATCCGGTTTGGAATGTATGATGGTGTCGCTGTTTGCGTTGTCAGAAGACCCTGAAGCGGCAGAGTAAGGAGAGTAGGCAAAGAACTTGATACGTCCCGAGCCGGTCCAGTGCAGAGGTTCCTTCAAATTCCACGCATTTTGGGCATAGTTCACCTCTATGTTATGGGCAAAGTTGGTGGTCCACTTGTTTTCCTCGTCCTCTCCGGGCCAATCGCCGGTATAGCAGATGGCGGAAAGTCCAAAGCTATACTTTTCAATGGTTTCTCCGGTTATCGTCGTGCCACGGGTCATTACACGGTGAGCTGCCGTATCCACAGCTGCTTCTGCTATTTCGGTAACCAAATAAAGGGGGGCATCTCCTCCGGACTGTGTTATTTTCCGGATGCTTATGTCTTTGCTGGCAGGGTTTGCCGCCGCTGAGCCATTGGTCCAACTGCCCGGTGCCACCACATCGAACGCAAGCATGCCTGAAGCTCCCTGCTGTCCGTACTTATCGAAAGTGTCATCTGTGCAGGACGATACAGTACAAGCCGCAACGCCCACAAACAGACAAACCATATGTTCAAAGGATGAACGAAATATACGAGAATGTCGCATAATCACGATTTTTTAGGTATAAAACCGGAAGAAACGGCAATAAGCTCATCAACTTGTTACCTGTCTTCCGGTTTATTATATTATTTCCTTTTTCTGCCGGAGAAACGGCAGTAACACTCAAATAGGCGTGTTACGATTAGTTCATTTCTATGTCTTGACCGTCGTGATTTTCATCATCTTTTTTGGACCAAACATCGTCCCATTCTGTCACATCTACCGTGAAGCGAATAGGCAGGTCAAGCACAGGGTCGCCAACTTCTTTCTGCTTCCTCGTTTCATCAGGATTATCAGGATTAATAGTAGGATCTACAGGAATCTTCGTTATATAGTTCGCTTTTTTACCCAATGCCTCCCAAATTCTGTCAACATCATCTTGAGGAGGATATACGCCAGCACCACTCTTAGGACCACAGAATTCAAGCGTATAGATGTAGAGTTTTCCGGGTTCCCAATTAGAATCAATAGGAATACAGGAGAAACCATACTCAGTTTCATCATAGTTGCCCGTAAAAGGGAATAACTGGTGTGTATGACTACCTTCTCCTTCCTGCACACCTCCGGTACCAATTGTGCCCGTGTGTGTACTTCCCTTATGCTCTGTAGTTACGCGGCAGAGGAATAAAATATAGGCACCTTTCTGAGCGTTAACAGTCTTATCGGTTGAGCTGTTCAAATCCCATTTATCAAGTTGCTGCGGCACTAGCATCAAATTATTGCCATTGGCAGGCTTACCGTCAGTTTCCGTTGATTTTATCGCTAATACAGGTTTTGCATCATGGCCCGTCAAATTCACAACACTCTCGAATTCACTTCCATAGTGAGTTTTGTCACCGGACACTTCCCAACTCATATAATGCTTGCTCTCACCCGCATTTTTGCTGAAAGCGAGTGTTCCGGTGGGCTGCACATTGACAATCCACGCACCTTTTATATCGACTTTCTTAGTTTCGTCCAATCCATCGTCACCTTTATGCACCTCACCTCTCTTGGCCTTAACGACAATCTGTGAAAGGGCATGATTGAACTTTAAACTGACACTGGTTCCATTCGAACGAAAAGCCTCCTCATAGGCCACAATCAAGTCTTTCTGATCTTGAGGCTCTGCAGCAGGAGTGAAATCCTCTATGGTTGGATTTTGCTTGTCTACAGCAATGCTCATTGTTGCAGGAGAAATTGCCCAGAAATTAATCTGTGCGACATCAGACGGCCAAAATACGGGGTCGCCAATCTCAAAATAATTCTTACCGGTAACTTTTTTGGCTACCTGCCCATCAATAATCTTAGTATCTGTATAACCATCAGCCTGTGCCCATACCTTGAATTCACTAAGAGTACTAGAAGTTTCCACCGCAGCACGAGTCACAGCAGTGTTAAAGGTAATTTCCGGCCCTCGATTAACTTGTTCTATCTCATCGTTTGAACAAGAAGCGGCAAGAAGGACTGAGCCAAATCCCAATGCCAATGTTTTGTAGTAAACGTTCATCTTTGATAGATTTAAATTAATATTTTATTTTTAAATGATTCTTTTTTTTAGGTTATTTTTTAGAAATCCTTCCCGCTCATTCCGTATCAACCCATGTCCAAGTCATTATTAACCACATCGTCCCAATCTGGTACGGACGGCGTCATGCCTGTTCCATCGGGAGCAGGCAACTCTATACCCTCAATGATAATGGTAATATAGTGCGGATCGGGAGCCTCGTGCAGCTGGTCTGTCACATCGTATTCGTAATACTTCATCTTTGAGGTATATACCGTCAGGATGTGCCGCCGTTCCGACTTCATCACCGGGCAATGACCGAAAACTGTCACCTCCCCTTTTAGCGTGGTATCGTCGATTACGGAAAGTCCTATCGGCACAGTGACATCACGCCCCACAGCCACGTCTGCCGACGGCGAATAGCTTTCGGCTATAGCGGTAAGGGCTACGCTCACGCCAATGCCCGTATTGGTGTTCTTGGCATCCTTTAAGATGATAGTGTACGTCACCGTAGCTTCTTTGGGCGTAAACCTCAAAGGCTGGGGCGTTTCGAGTGGAACTATCGATATGTTTTCGACACTTCCACTCCATACTTTATCGGGAGTCTGCTTCACCGGATCGTTTTCAGTACCGTCAGGACGTGGTGGCGGCACATTGGTAATGTTACGCTCCATCGGAGCAAGCAACGACTCGTTGGCGGTGGTCACCACGAAGTTGGCATAAGTGGTTCCCTGTTCCTTAAGAGTCTCGGTATCGCCGTTGAAGGTGACGGCGTCAAACTCGCCTGACGGCACACGTACCTTCGTCCCATTCTTCACATCGGTAATTTCATAACGCTGCGGCAGACCGCCATCGCGGGGAAAGAGATAAACCACCATTGTACGTGGAGTGGCGTCGGGCGCCTCGCTCCAGTCAAACTCCACTTTGAGATCGGTCCAATGAGAATGGTCGTAACACAAATCGCGATGTTCGCAAGCGGCCGACAAGAAGATGGTAGCCGCCATCAGCATACCGACTATCAGGTGTGAAAGCGATTTCATTTCCGTCCTCCTTTCCTTGCGTTGTGATTGTCTTTGCCAAGGAGCCACTGCAATCCTATTTCCAGACGTGTGGGTCCGAAACGTTTCAATCTGTGGGTAGATATCCACACATCATGTCCGTCCATGGGATGATGTTTTTTATATTTTCCCCACGCATAGCCCACACCTGCCGTAAAGTCGAGGTTAAGCCGGTGCGTAATGGGGAGCGAATAGCCGTAGCTGATGCCTGCGGCGTAGTTATATTTATCGCCGATTACTCCGGTGCGATTGCCAAACTGCAAATCGTAAGTCACCATTGAGGCGTATACTCCCAGATGATGCCCGGCAAAAGGAGACACGGAAGCACGGGGAACACGTCCCAGACGAGTACGCAATTCCACATCGCCGCCGTAAACACGCCAATAACGATGCTTCGCGTCATTGCTCCACCACGCATACATCCAATTGGCTCCAACCGACCATCGCTGACCGATGGCGACTTCTATCCCAATGTTAGGAATGGCGGCGATATCATAAAGCATGTTGGTTTTCAGCAAGGCTTTCATTCGTCGGTGTTCTTTCTCCGTCGGTGGTATTGTCGTAGTAGAAATTACCTCGGAAGAGGACACCGGAACATGAACATCTGCGGTATCAGGAACCTGAGTAATCAAATCTTGGTTCGAAATAATTGAATCTTGGTCCGAAGCAACCGGAGCTTGGGCCGGAGTTTCTACTACTAACATCTCCCGCTCACATATGATGCGGAACCGGGCGTTTCGCATGTCCGGGAAGAACTTCTCTTTCATATAATTCCATGCGCGTCCTCCGCGTAGCATGCATAAACGGTTCTTGCGGCCATCGATGATGCGGTTGTCTTTGTCAAAAATCCAAATTGGAGTGTTGGCTATGATTTCAATCGCTTCGTCGCGCCATGGCTGGTCGGCAGTAGCAATCATTTTGCTCAGCAACTCCCAATCCACATCAGAAGGAGCCACTTTAACGATAGAGTCTGCCAGGTGAGTTTTATTAAGAATGTAAGTACGCACATTTTGAGCACGTTTTTCTGAGAGTTTACGGTTCATCGGAGTATATCCTTCGGGCGAAGCACAGCCTTTTATAGTGATAGACTTTATAATAGCCGATGAATCGGAGGCAGCATTGTTCAATAACGAAACCAAATGCTCTAAATGTATCTTATTGTCACCAAACAAGGTGTCAACAGAGGAATATCCCAGTTGAAACCTTACTTGCACATACAAAGTGTCCTTCAAAGTATCTTCTGGCACTTTCATGGCCTGTATTGGTAGAATAAATAGAAAAAGTAGTAATAAATGACATGTAATTCTTGCCCTTTTCATAACTACACAGCACCAACTTAAGTTTACAGTTTTAAATCTTTTAAAAAATATTTTGCAAAATAAAGCTATATAAAACATATGAACAAATATTTAACTAAAAAAATTATGAAGCTGTATTAAAATAGCAAGGAAACCGCCCCTAAATTTTATTCATACCTATCAATTTAGTGTATCACCTATCCCACTACCCGATATAGTTAGACAGATGATTACCTCTTTGTGAAGGAGGAAAACTCAACTTTATTGTGTCTTGAGCATTTTTAGCGCAATTGGCTCAAAATCGGACTGAAAGCATCAAATTTTTGCATTATTTATCCGATACTGATACTTTCTTATACAAAATGTCCAGTAAATAATGCTTGTCATCGGAATTGTTATACATTTGTCCGGTAAACAAAATTATTACTATGAGAAGGAATTGGATAGGTAGCAGCATGATAGTTGCACTCTTTGCTTTATTGGCAAGCGGATGCGGTCATAGTCAACGGACGATGGAGTTTCGTGGGATTTGTGTAGATGACCCGCAGGGAGAAAATGGATTATACAACCCGGGAAGGGGCTTTCGGTTGGAAACTGCGGTGGATGTGCTGCACGAAAAGGACACTCCTACCAAAGAACTGAATGAATTGTCCGCTAAGTATGTAGCAGATAGTGTTTCACTCTCACAGAGCTACTTTTATCTGACTTATTTAATAGGTAAAGAACTGTCTGAAGAAAATTTCCGGACTATGCAGGTATATTTTGATGAACTGCAAAAGCAAGGGAAAAAGGCCGTACTGCGCTTTGCCTATGAACGGGACTTTATGGGAAGATCGCCTGTCGGTCCTACGGGCGAGCAGATACTGGCGCACTTGGATCAATTAAAACCTTTTCTGGAGAAAAATAAAGATCTGATTTTGGTCGTACAAGCCGGAATGATTGGCGCGTGGGGCGAATGGCACAGTTCGGTTCAGGGACTGGAAAATTCGGAAGAGACAAAGGCTGCCGTATTGGAAAAACTGCTTTCTGTGGTTCCTGCCGAGAGAAATGTACAAGTAAGGCTTCCGGAATTTAAGAATCTGCTGAAAGATAAACCGGAACTTTATAAAAGACTTTCTTTCCATGATGATTTCATTGTCATACGCCCCGACAGATGGGATGCCGATATGCATGAAGGGACACCGAAGTTCGATCAGATAGTGGAGGAATCTCCTTACCTCGTGGTAGACGGTGAACTGCCCTGGGGATTCTGGAGTGTGGGTGCTGATCCGGACAGTCCTTCTGCCGGATGGATTATTGACGGTATGCAGGCGGCGAGACGTTTATTCCTCCAGCATTATACTTCACTAAGCATCATACATAATTATAAGGAGCAACATCCCAACAACCGGTTTGACGAGAATAATCCGCCCGAATACTCCATGGTGGTCTGGAAGAAAACGATGATAACGGAAGACTCCCTCCTCCAGCATCACATGCCGGTGTCCGACAGCTACTTCCGTAAGAAAGACGGAACGAAGGTAAAACGCAATGTGTTCGATTATATACGCGATCATCTGGGTTACCGGATTGAGCTGCAATCACTTCAGCTTCCTTCCAAATTAGTGAGTGGAAAGGAGAACGTCTTGAAACTGAGCTTGAAGAACAGAGGTTTTGCCACCGTATTTGGTGAACATCCTGTTTATTTCGTATTGATTGATGATGCAGGAGAGGTTACGGAATTTCTGACCGATGCCAATCCAAATAATTGGCAACCATTCGAACCAAAGGATTCTACCTATACTTCGCTGACGCATACAGTGGATGTATCTCTTGAACTTCCCGCCTCGGTGACATCTGGAACTTATAAGTTAGGTCTGTGGATACCGGACGGATCGGACAGACTCCGATATAATCCTCGTTATGCCATCCATTGTGCCAATGGAGATACGGACTGGTGGATTTCTAAGGATGGGAAGTATGGTGTGAATGTATTGACTGCGGTTGAAGTGGAATAAATGATTTGTTTCTATGATAAAAGTGAAGTCGGTGAATTCTAAGTCCTCTTCTTTATTGTTGGGTATGGATTACTTTATTAAGAATTATAAATCAGTACCACCGTATACGCTACATAGCAAAGTATCATAATGCTTCCTTCTATCCGTGTAATGGTCCGCTTGGCAAAGAACAGCCCGAACAGCCAGAGCAGAATGCTGGAACCTACCAGTGTGAACAGGTCGAAGTTTGTAATTCCGCTAAGATGGAGGGGAGTGATACTGGCGCTGCATCCCAATACAAAAAAGATATTGAAAAGATTACTGCCGATTACATTTCCAATAGCCATTTCCGGATTCTTTTTTAGTGCGGCTACGATAGAAGTGGCAAGCTCCGGCAGGGAAGTTCCTCCGGCTACCAGTGTTAATCCGATAATGGATTCGCTGACTCCCATGCTGCGGGCGATCCCTGTAGCTCCGTTGACGAACAGCTGACCTCCATAGATGAGTGCCGCCAGTCCGCCAATGATATAGAGAATGGATTTCCACCATGAAAGTAGCTTGATCTCTTCTTCCGGTGCCGTGTGTTCCGGTGCAGCGGAAGATTTTGGGAAAGCGATGGCAAACGTATACCCCATGAAGATGGCGAAGAAGCAGAGTAAAAGCAGACCATCTACTCTGTTCAGTATATTTTCTGTGGCATTATCGAGGAATATGTCATTGGCGCATATCAGCAATACCACAGAAGAAAGGATACAGAGCGGTATTTCTTTTCGTAAAGTGTTCCGGGTGATGACAATCGGAGCGAACAGTGCCGTACATCCCACGATCATCAGCGTATTGAATATGTTACTTCCCACTACATTACCTATGGCAATGTCCGCGCTTCCTTTCAGGGCTGAAGCGACACTCACCGTCAGTTCCGGAGCGGACGTGCCGAAAGCGACAATGGTCAGTCCGATAACGATGGAAGGTATGCGGAAACGCTTGGCTACGGAAGCGGCACCGTCTGTCAGTCCGTTAGCTCCTAGTAAAATGAGAATTAATCCTCCGATAAGTAATAGTATATTCATAATCTGCATTATTTTCGGCATAGTCATCCTCTGCCGGATATTCGGTGCAAAGATATGTTTTTCTTCTTACTCTTTAAACAGGAGAGATTGAACTTTACCGGAAGAATCCGGTTTTAATTTAGTTTTTTATTTGCCCCCTCTTGGAAATCAAGAGGAGGGGACGGGCAAATAGTTGATTAAGGCAGTGGCATTTATCTATTCGGACAGGTGAATCCGAACCGCTTGTCCGTTTCTTACGGTCTGTTTATATAGCTGCTTCTGGTTTTCGGAAACTTTGATTTCAATCTTATCCTGTTTGATTCGTTTCACTTCGATATCGAATGATGTTCCGAAGGCACATACATTTCGCAGGTTCATCGTGTTCCAGTCCTGGGGCAGATGAGGCGTCAATGTAAACGAATGGAGTCCGGTAGGGCGAATGCCGAACAGTCCTTCGGTGATGATACGTCCATATAGTCCGCTTTCTGCCGATAGATGGCGCTGATTTCCTTCCGGCCAGGCTTCGATGGCATACGGAACGTGTTCACCCAACAGACGCTGGCCGGAATAAAACTTTAAATATTCGGTCGCTTTGTCCGTTTCCCCGCAGGCGTATACGCCCCGCAGTGCATATAAAGTAGAACGGTCCCAGAACGTTTGGCTTCCCGACTCGGTCAGTAATCCGTCCTGAGTCCATAGGCGGGGTGAAAACAAAGCCTTGATCGTTTCGTCCTTGCGGTCGAAGATGCCCACTGTGAGCGGAATGCAGATCCATGAACGCAGTTTGTCATTCTCCTTATAATATTGGTAAGTGTTGAATCCTTCCACCTCTCCGCCAAAGTAGCGGTCGATATTCTTTCTTAGTTCCTCCGCCTGTTTCTTGTATTGTGCCAGTTGGGTACGGTTTATACCTGTCTCCCTTCCCAGATAACAGGCGGATAAGAGTGCGTCGTAGTATAAGGACGAAGTGCACAGGTTTGCTTTTCCTGCCGGGAAACGTCCTTCCAGCTCGTCGGAGTCGGAGTTTACCACTCCGTCCGCATTTAGTTGCCGTTTATTATATTCGAGGCACCATTCGATAAGAGGCCAAAGTTGCTTCGCTTCTTCCAGGTCTCCTCGCGCCAGGGCATATCGGGCGGCTCCGTAGGCTACCATTGCGGCGTCGCCGCGATCGCCGGCTCCGCCCCAGACATCCGTACCTTCTGCAATGATCGAACTGGGAAGCTTTTTATACTCCGGATTAATAAAACGGGCAAAATGCATGAACGAACACAAGGCAGACTGATTGCCGGTCTGATAACCAAGATAGGGAAAGAAAGGATTGACGTACTCAGCCTGATCATTGGCCCAGATCGCTGCATAGTAGGCTTCACCGCCCGGTCCGTGCAATAATCCGCCTTTCGTTTCGTATATACTTTCGGCAGCACGGATTTTGGCAAAGGCGAACATGGTATTGATTGTACGATCCGGTGTTTCCAGTATCAGATTGTCCCATAGATCTGCAATCAATGCTTCGCGTGCTTCTTTTTCTTGGTCGATGTCCATCGCCAGTTCAGCCTCATCGGGCTTGTATCCAGCAAAGAAAGCACTGAAGGCGACTTCCTCACCCGGCTTTAATATCACCGTCTTTTCTCCCTTGATTTCCGATACCAGCCTGTAACTTCCATATACTCCCTGTTCGGGCAATGTCTGTATGACAGAACGGGACTGAGGGATCTCTACCCGGATGTTGTGGCTGTTGTTATTGCGCAACACATACTTCTCACAGAAAGCAGGCTTATTGGTTGAAGGGAATAAGATACGTGTCAGTGCCACTTTTCCTCCGTTTCCATGATAGGTGCTGTTCACCGTGATGTTTCCTTTCAGGGTGATGCTCTCTACTTTTTCGTTCCGCAGACATTGACCGTTGACCGTTATCATTTCAGGTATGTTCCAGGAGAATCTTCTCATAAGAGAGGCGTGTGTATTATTGGGAACGGTACGCAGCATCGGCCATATCATGCTTCTGTCTAGGGTAAAGGCGCCTTTTTCGTCGACTTCATACCGTATGACGGCGGATATTTTCAGACCACTCATTTCGATATGATCCTGATGGGCATCCTTCTCTCTGAGTTTCCATGTAATGCTTCCATCCGGGTTGATGTTCCAGCGGTTCTCTGCCTGTATCTCAGAGAGGCTCAGGCAGAGAAAGCATAAGAGGATGATATACAAATTCTTTTTCATGGGTATCGTCTGTATAATGGATATTTTCTTAGTGTTTGAAACCGGATAGTATTTTTTTATACTCTTTCTCGCTGATGCGGACCATTGCTCCGTGGCGTGAATCCGGAATCGTCAGATCGGTGCAATCCCACTTCTCGGCGTCCATACGGTCTGCCTGAAAGCGGACATACTCATGCGGATATTTTTCAGAGAAGATCATCCATCCGTTATTGTCCGGTTGAGGCATCAGGATAGGAGCTTCATAGTAAGTGTAGGGAGTAGTCACCGGCTGACCGGGATCGGTATACGGTCCGGTCAGGTTTGGGGAATGGGAGATTCTGACAGTTTTGCCTGTCGGTACTCCGTCTTCCGGCCATCTTTCGTCTTTGATGACGGCATAATAAGTACCGTTTATTTTTCGGATGATGGCATCGATTGTCGCCATTTCCCGGTCCGCTTCGGTCTGGAAGTCAAACAAGCGTTCGGGGGTAGTGAAATGCTCAAAGTCCTTCGTCAGTATATAAAAGGTTCTCATGCTAGTCCATTCTTCTTTGCCGGTGGCTCCTGTTTTGCAGGCGTGCCAGGTGATCAGATACTGATCTGAATCCTTGTCATAAAAAAGTTTGGGGGCACCAAACCAGGCACGTTCGGTAAAGTAGCCTTCGATATGGATGAAGGGTTCGGCGGATAATTCCTTTTCCTGTTTCCATTTTACTAAGTCTCTGGAAGTCCAGAGGACAGGGTTTTGTGTCTTTTCAGAGACGCCGATCATATAGTAGCGTCCGTCTCTGCCTTTCATGATGTCGGGATGTCCCCTGTAGTCCGGAACCACCCGTTCGTTGTTGTTCAGCTTGGTCCAGTTTTTGGCATCCCTGCTGATGTAGTAATATAGACGTCCGTAATCCTCATGTCTCATGTGTGCGAAAAGATACCCTCCGTTTCCGGCTTTGACGCTGGGGCTGGTTAATACAAAACACACAAATAAGAGTTTCAGTAGTAAATGTTTTCTCATGATAATAATAAGTTGATTAGTTAGTAGCTTTTGATAAATCTTCACTCCATCCGGGACGTGAATAAGTTTGTTGCAGGTCTTTTCCGTAAGACTTTGCCTGTTCTACAAAATAGTTGGGCAGCGGCACATACTGGTGTGTAGGTGATACGCCTTTTACTTTCCGGCATAGCTGGGCATACTTGTTGAACCGGATCAGATCGATTTTCCTCTGTCCTTCGTACAGGAACTCTTTCGCCCTTTCCTCCAGAATCGCATCAAGGAAGGCTTCTTTAGAGTTTGTCTGCCGGGCGGACAGGTTATCCAGTCCCGCTCTGTTCCTCACTTCATTGACGGCACTGACAGCCTCCGCAGAAGGGGCCGCATTGGATTTGCGCACTTCCGCTTCCGCCATCATCAGTAAAACATCCGCCCAGCGTGCCAGTGGGAAATCGTTTCCCTGAAAGACCGTGTTTGTCTCTATCGGGAATTTATTGATAATGTATCCGTCCCATCTGACTCCCAGGTCTTCTTTGGTTCTTTTCGTGGTCACTCCTCCCGTGCCGTTATCTACCCAATACTCATTTAAAATGACGGCTCTTCGTTTGTCTCTGGAGTCGTAACTGTCATACAGCTTGGGAGATACATTGTAGAATTGTGCCCACCCTTTTCCCTGATAGTAGAATGGGGTAGGATGTCCGTCTATATCTACTTTGGAGGCATCATTCGGAGTGGTCAGCATGGACAGCGGGAAGAAGTTGCCGCTGCTGTCTCCTCCGTCGGCAGACGGATCGCAGCTTAAAGCCATGATAATCTCGCAATTAAAGTCGTTTTTGGCTTTGTACATATCCACATACGGATTGTCCCCTTCTTTAAAGAGGCTGTAACGATGGGTAGCCTCCAGCTCCTGATACATTTCCAGTGCTTTCTGATAGTAATGCGGCATATGCTCTCCTTCGTTGAGGCAATGTTTCATCAGGCAGAATCTGGCATAATCCGATGTATAGCGTCCTCTTTCTTCTACTGTTTCCGGGAGATTCTCTATTGCAAATTCAAAGTCGTTGTAAATCCATGACGTCATTTCTTCCAGTGAAGGTCTGACCAGATTATTCAGTGCTTCCTCGTTGGTAACGTCCTCTCCCTGTGTGATGACGGGCAGCGGACCGTAAATATGCATCAGATAATAGATCATCAGACCTCTGCATAAATGAACTTCGCCTAGCAGTTGCTTTTTGCTGATGGTGTGGAAGATGCTTTCATCCGCTTTTTCCAATGTGGAGATAATCTCCGTGAATCTGGTGATCTGTCCCAGTTTGGGTATGTGGTTGATGTTATCTTCGCTCACCCAGGAACGTTCATAGTAAATACAATTGTTGAAGTCGGCCTGTGAGAATTTCAGCCACTCTCCCCAGCCCGTGCCCCAGACAGCCATATTGTCCGAAGGAGACTCAAACATTCTGAGAATGCCGCCTTCCGGTATATAAAAGCCATGTTGTCTCAGTTCTGTACCGATGTAGTAAGTCCACGTTGTGGTGAACGGCAAGTAACACGCCAGGGCATAGTCTTTATATTCCGTCTCCGTCGAAGGGAAGTTGTCGGGATTTAAAGTTCCGAATATCTTGGGATCGAAATTATCCTCACAACTACATAATACTAACAGGCTTGTTGCAATAAACAGTCTTATCAATCTTATTTTTTTCATTTCTGCAAATCTTCTTAGGTTCATTTAAAAAGTAATATTAGCTCCGAGAGAGAAGGTACGCGTCTGAGGATATTCACCTCTGGAACCTCCGCCGGCTCCGCCTCCTCCGGTATATATCTCCGGATCGAATCCTTGAAACTTGGTCAGTATAAAAGGATTCTGGGCATCCACGTACACTTTGATATTCCGTACATATCTTTGCAGAGAACCGAGTATGTTTCCGGTCAGGTTATAAGCCAGCGTGATATTTCTCATTCTCATGAATGATGCGTTTTCCATATCTGTATTCACCCATGCATTGCCGGGCAATGCTCCCATTTTGCCAATGGCCAGACCGGGACGGCTTCCGTTGGGATTTGTCTGCGAGTTCCAGAGGCGATAGGCAAACTTGTTTGAATTCTCCGGATAGTCGACTGCCAGCGGACCGGCCTGTGCGGCACTGTAGGCGATATTATACTTCTGTATGCCGAACTGCCCGTACATAAAAAAACTGAATTCAAAGTTCTTGTAAGTAAATGTGTTGCCGAAGCCGACATAAACAGCCGGAGAGTTATCTTTCATATAGATATCGCTTTCATCTATCTTACCGTCCTTGTTTTTATCCTCGATAATCGGACAGCCGGGCAGCTGGGCCTCTGCCTGTAATGACTTCTGTGATTCCGGCATATTGGAACGGTCGGTGTTGATGATGCCGGTCACATTGTAATAGTAATAGGCGTTCATCGGCTCATTTTCTCTCTTCTGATAAATCTGGTAGTCATAGTTGGGCAGCCTTTCCTTCCAGAATGAATTTGTTTTGGAGAAAGTAAGCGAGGTGTCCCATGTAAATTCTCCGACGATGTTTTTGGTATCCAGCATCAGTTCCCATCCTCTTCTGTAGTAATGGCCTCCGTTGACCGGTCTGGTTTCGTAGATGGCCAGAGGCGAGGTTGAAGCATATCCCAGCAGGCGGGTAATGTCATTTCTGAAAAAGTCGAAGCTGCCGGAAATGCGGTCGCTCAGCAGATAGAAGTCCAGACCGATATTCTTCATCGTTGTTTTTTGCCAGCTTACATCCGGGTAATTGGCTCCCATAGACACATAAGGGATGTTGATAATACTGTTATCACTGAAATTAACCTTGAAATTGTTGGGTGCATACGATCCGTAGAGAGAACTGCCTAGGTTATCCTGTCCTGTCTTTCCCCAACTTGCTCTGAGCTTCAGCAGGTTAATCCACGAAATGCTCTTCAGAAAGTTCTCATTCGAAATCTTCCAAGCCCCCGATACGGATGGAAACAAGGCATACTTATTCCCCGGAAAAAACTTGTCCGTGCCATCCCGTCGCAGTGTAGCGGTGATCACATACTTGTCCAGTATGTCAAAGCCCGCTTTAAAGAACTGCGATCTCTTTTCATTCTTTGCGGTGTGCGATGTCGGATAAAACTTGCCCTTTGCGGAACTGATGTCGTGTTCGTTGATAGCATCGTGTACATCTTCATAGGAAATGCCGTATCCTTCGTAACTTTCCAGATACTTGCCGATACCTGCCAAGGCATCTATCTGCACGGTATTGAACATATACTTGGAGAACGTCAGCATGGCTTCCAGCGTCTGTGTCAGCCTTCTTTCCGATTGTATATTCCCTCTTGACTTGTACATTCTGGAGAAATAAACATCCGAAGGTATAAAGATCGAACGTCTCATGCTTTCCTGATTCATTCCGTATACTCCTTTGACGGAAAGAATATCCTTGTACAGTTTCAGATGGGCGGTGAAGTTCAGATTATATCCGTTTTCTTTCGTCTTGTCGGCGATGTCCTCCATTGCTTTGGGATTGGGAATGCTCCGAAAGATGGTATAGGTGCCGTCATCCTGTGTCAGAGGCAGGTAAGGCGGATATAAAAGGGCTGAAGTCAGCGCACTGCCCGCTACATCTCCCCGGTTGCCTGTATCGGTGCCTACCATACAGTTGCTGTAGGTATTTTGATTGGCATTGAAAGCGGAGGTGAAGTTCAGAAAAGGAAAAAGATCGACTCCGATGTTTCCGCGAAAGGTATATTTGGTCATGCCGGAATTGAGCACGGTTCCTTCCTGATCCAGATAGCTTCCTCCCAGATAATATCTGATCTTGGAGGTTCCTCCGCTGATTGTCAGATTATGCTTGGTGATGTAGCCGCTTTTCAGCACGTAGTCTTTCCAGTTGGTGTCGAGTGCGTTCAGACGATCTGTTTCTGAGAATAGCGGACTCCATTTTCCGTCATATGGGGCCGGCCCATAGGGGTATTGTTTCTTGTTGTACAAGTAGTTCTCTTTGTTGAATACATTGGCAAGTTCCATGTATTGCTGTGAGTTGAGCGCATCCAGATACGGGTAGTTTCTTACAAAAGAGTAACTGCCGTCATAGCTGATGCTGGGAGCGCCTTCTTTCCCTTTCTTGGTGGTGATTAAAATGACTCCGTTGGCTGCGCCGATACCATAGATGGCGGCTGAGGCATCTTTCAGTATTTCTACGGACTCGATATCGGCAGGATTCAGGCCGGCGAGTCCGCCGCGGTTGACATTGCTCGGCAGACCTGTTTCTCCGCCATTCGTGCTGATGGCGTCGCCCGGCATCACGATGCCGTCTACTACATAGATCGGGTTTTCTCCGCCGCGAATGGATATATTTACCTTGCCGTCCGGCTGGGTACTGTTGACCACTGCCTGTAATCCGGCGGCACGGCCCATCAATAACTGGCTGATATTACTCGTTGCCGCTTGTGGAATCTTTTCCGGTTTCACCTGGGCAATGGCAGTCGTCAGATTCTTTCTGGATACGGCACCATATCCTACCACCACTACTTCGTCGATCACTTTCGTGTCCTCCGACATCCATATCTCCAATAGGCTGTTCGCCTTTACCGGAACCAGTTGTGTGACATAGCCCATATAAGAAACGCAAAGCCTCGAATGCTCCGGAGCCTCAATTTCGAAACGGCCGTCGATATCGCTGATAGCACCGGTCTTTTCTCCTTCCACCGTAATGCTTGCCCCGATAATCGGTTCACGGGTTTTACTGTCCATGACGATGCCTTTTGACTTTTCCGGTGCCTTTTTCGTTTCCTTCTTTCTGGCATTCAGGATGATTTGCTTTCCCTTGATGTGATACTGGATGTCCGTGCCCTTCAGAAGTATGTTTAATACTGCTTCTATCGGCTGGTTCCTGACGTGAATCGAACGTTTCTGCCGGACATCGATCACCTGCGTGCTATACTGAAAAGAATAGCTGGTCTTCTTTTCTATTTTATTCAGAATCTCATTCAGAGGCGTATCAGATACGCTGAGTGTCAAGGTGCTGTTGTTCTGTGCTGAGACGGGATTCGGAGATAAAACAGCCATCAGAAAACTTAATAGTAAGAATGTAATTCTCTTCATAATCAGAATTGTTTTTTTAGTATTGATACGGGAATGCACTTAAGTGATTTGTATATAAGACTGTTCAGAAAGAAAATACCACATGGGAAAACGAAAAAAAACAGATAGCGGAGAGAAAAAAGAGAATGCGGAGAGAACAAAGCGTATACGTGGTCTTTGTCCTCTCCGCAGGTTTTATATCAGAAACGTCTAATTCTTATATACTTCTATCGTACGGACGCTTACACTGTCATTCCCTTCTTGTTTTGTTTCTGTTGTCCGGAAAGTGATAGGGATGCTCATTCCCATATAATCCAGTATTTCATCCAGCGTCTCACCTTTGAAAGTCGCTCTGTAAGTGAATTGGTTGATCGACGGGTCTTTCAGGATGAAACGTACCCGGTAGACTTGTTCCAGCCTGTCGAATATTGTTTTGAGTGGATCGTCCCTGAATGCGAGGATACCGTCTTTCCAGGAGATGTATTGGTACGTATCGATATCCGTGACCTCCATGCTTTTCGATGCTTTCTGATAATTCAGCTGTTGTCCCGGCAATAGATGCCGGATGTTATTCTCATGAGACACATTGACCTTTCCGGTCACCAACGTGATAACTTCCTCTTTCGCTTTGGCGAAGCTGCATACATTGAAAGCGGTTCCGGTAGCCGTTACCTTCAGGTCTCCCGTACTGACGATGAAAGGATGCTCCTTGTCCGCATGTACCTCAAAGTAGGCTTCTCCGGACATTTCCACTTCCCGGACGTTGCTGGTGAAAGCGGTCGGATATTTCAGCGTACTTCCTGCGTTCAGCCAAACCTTCGAGCTGTCCGGCAGTGTCAGCGTGGATACCGTTCCGTATGGAGCCGTCACTTCGTTGAAGGCGATAAGGGGAGCCTGATAGTCTTTTTTCATCAACAATGCCACTACGGCAATGATTGCCGGCAGCAGGAGAATGGCGGCGATTCTCCGGCAGTAAGTGATCAGTCGTGTTCTCTTCATCGGAGCCTGTGGCGTTGTATGGATTCTGTTCTTTACTTTTGCCAGGGCTTTGCCGGTATCTATCTTTTCTGGATCGACGGCGGGAGTGGTCACTTCCCAGATGTTTCTGATTTCCTGAAAGTAGTTTGCATTCTCTTCCGAGAGGGCAATCCATTCACGGAGTTGCCGGATTTCTTCGGGTGAAGCGGTCTTTTCCAAGTATCTTAGGATGACGTCTGTATCTATATTTATATTTTTGTCAGGCATAGTGCTAATTATCTGTATTATAATGACTGTTCAAGTGTAAATTACCTCATTAAATTTATGATAAAAAGTAATATCAGATCATAAAAACCGCTCAGGTGTTTTCTTAGAAATTCCAGCGACTTACTGATTTTACTTTCCACGGTGCGGACGGATACGTTCAGTTCTTCCGCTATTTCCCGGTACTTCAGATTTTTGAACCGGTTCATTTCGAAGATGGTCCGCATATCTTCGGGAAGTTTTTTGATGGCTTCCTGCAAATGGTCGTTCAGATCGGAATACAGCAGATAATGTTCTGTATTATAGTCTATCAGGTCTGAGCTTCCCATGACATAGTTCTGATGGGTACGGACTACTTCCCGATGTCTGAGTTCTTCGAAACAACTGTTTTTGACAGCAGTCAGCAGATAGGCTTTCAGAGAACTTTCAATGCTCAGGTTCTCACGGTTTTCCCATAGCCGGAAGAAGATATCCTGCACAATATCTTCACTGCTGTTCTGTTCTTTCAGGAAAACGCAGCTAAAGAGGACAAGGTCTTTATAATACTTGTTGAAAAGAAAATCAAAAGACCGGGAATCACCTTCTTTCAGTCTTTTCAGGTGGATAATATCCTCTAGCATGGACTCTTGTTTGTTTGAGGCTTTATTTTCCATAATGATTCGGTAACATTAATAATGCGTTTGCAGTTCTCCAATCCGGAGAATCAAAATATCAGATCAATAGGCGCTGCAAAGATATAGATTAATTTGAATTTCTTCCTCTCTTTGTTTTTTTTGTTTTTCCCGTGTGGTATTTCCGTTCTGAACAGTCTTATTAACGTTGTTGAGATTTCTAATTTAAATGAATAGATACTATGAATGAGTACGGTAAACTAAAAACTCTTTCCTTATTATTGGTGGCTTTGTGCTGTATACCTTTGGCAGCATCGGGTCAGGGTACGAACATTGCTTATCAGGACAGTCAGATCCGTTTTACGGTGGTGACCGACGGTACACTCCGGTTGGAGTATGCACCCGACGGGCAGTTTGTTGACGATTTTTCGTTTGTGGCTGTCAACAGGAAGTATCCGGCAGTGGATTATAAGTTGAAGAAGGATGGAAGATGGGTGGAGCTGTCTACCTTAAAGTTCCGGATGAAGTACAAGAAAGGCAGCGGGCGGTTTACTTCGGGTAATCTTTCCATTGTATCTGTCAAAGGTGTGCATCCTTTCCGGTGGACGCCCGGTATGAAACAGAAAGGCAATCTGAAGGGAACCTATCGTACCTTGGATGGCTATGATGGAGACAGGCATATACATACCAATGAGCTTATGCCGCTCGAAGATGGGCTGCTGGCTACCGACGGCTGGACTTTAATCGACGATTCGGATAACTTCTTATTCGATGATGCCGACTGGAACTGGGTAAAACCACGCGAGAAGAAAGGAGGTCAGGACTGGTATTTCATGGCTTACGGACACGATTATAAGTCGGCATTAAGGGACTATACCATGTTTGCCGGCAAGACGCCTCTGCCTCCCCGTTATGCTTTCGGTTATTGGTGGTCGCGCTATTGGAGTTATTCGGACAATGAACTGAGAGAGCTGCTACGTAAATTCCGGATGTATGATATTCCGCTCGATGTGCTGGTGATTGATATGGACTGGCATTATACGGAACCGGGCAAAGGAGGATGGAGCGGATGGACCTGGAACAAACGCCTGTTTCCTGATCCCGGACGTCTTCTTGCTGATCTGAAAAAGGAAGGGGTCAAGCTGACCCTTAATTTGCATCCGGCTGACGGGTTTGCTTTTTATGAGGAACCCTATCGGGCGATAGCCACCGATATAGGCATGAATCCGGAAGGAAAGGATACGATCCCTTGGGTTACTTCGGATAAGAAGTTGATGAAAGCTGTGTTCAAAAATGCTCTTCATCCGATGGAGAAGGAAGGGGTAGACTTCTGGTGGCTCGACTGGCAGCAGTTTCCGTATGATAAGAAAGTGGACAGTCTGAATAATGTATGGTGGATTAATTATGTCTTTTTCACCGAGATGGAAAGAAACCGCACTACCCGTCCGATGCTCTATCATCGTTGGGGCGGACTGGGAAATCATCGTTACCAGATCGGCTTTTCGGGCGACGCTGTTATTTCCTGGAAATCACTTGATTTCCAGCCTTACTTCAATTCTACAGCTTCCAATGTGCTTTACGGTTATTGGAGCCATGACCTGGGAGGACACTTTGAGGCAGACCGGATTGATCCGGAGATGTTCACACGCTGGATGCAGTTTGGTGCGGTCAGCCCTGTGATGCGTACTCATTCTTCCAAGAGCGGAGTGTTGAACAAAGAGCCCTGGGTATTCAGTCCTGTCTACTTTAATACGATTCGTAACACCATTTTGCAACGTTATGAGATGGCGCCTTATGTTTATACAATGGCCCGTAAGACGTATGACGAGGGATTGTCTATCTGTCGTCCGCTATACTATGATTATCCTGAAAGCAAGGAAGCATACGATTACCGGAACCAGTATATGTTTGGCGACCAGATGTTGATTGCACCCGTCACCGCTCCCATGAAAGGTGATTATTCCACTTTGAATGTATGGCTGCCTGCCGGAACCGACTGGTATGAATGGCATACGGGGACGATGCTGAAAGGTGGTCAGACAGTAACGCGTGCCTTTGCCATTGACGAATATCCTATCTATATCAAGGCTGGTTCGATTCTTCCTTTCTGCGACCGTGTGAAGTCGCTGGCGAATGATGATCTTTCTTATGTGGTCACTGTTTTCCCCGGCGGAGACGGGGCATTCGAACTGTACGAGGATAATGGAAATGATAAAGAGTATGATAGAAAGTATGCCCGTACGTCTTTGCAGTCGAAGCGGGTCGGCAACCGCCTGGAAGTGACGATTGGCAGTCGGAAAGGAGAATATCCGGGCGTACCCGCCGGACGTGGTTTCAGGGTGAAGGTAGTGAGTTCTACCATTCCTCAGTCGGTAACGGTGAATGGGAAGACGGCGGATTATATATATGATGGAAATTCCTTATCCCTTCTGGTCGATATACCCGTAACGGATGCGAAGTGTGAGAAGCAAGTGGTGATTACCTATCCCGAACAGACGGCAGACCTGAACGGACTTGCCGGAAAGTTCAGGAGACTTCAGAAGAGCATCGTTGCGCTGAAATATAAAGATGCCGATATTGTGCTCAATGAGGAATTGGGTACGATGGAGTCAACCGGGAGGAGTATCGAATATACACCGAAGCGGATGAACCGGCTTGTTACTGATTTTATCCGAAATTATGGCAAGCTGCCGGAAATTCTGAAGCAACATAAGCTGAGTGAAGAAAACGTCCGGTGGTTTTTGGAGTCTGTACATTGGGAGGATTAGTCCAATGACGGACTACGGGCATTTTGACAATTTGTATTTTTAATCCTCTTGGAATCCTGTTTTTCCATCTTGAGTCGGAAGGAAATGAAAATAAACGATTGAAAATCCGTATTTTATTGATTGATAATGAAATATAAGAATCTATACAACTCTGATATATCGGAACTGTCGCCTTTTCGTTGGATATGAACACTTCTTTCCTTGATTATTGCTATCTGATCTGTTGGCTATAGCTACCCAATCTGTTGGGCATAGTTACCCAACCTGTTGGTTATAGTTATCTGACCTGTTGGCTATAGTTATCCAACAGGCCAGATAGCTTAGATGACAAGATACTTATGACTATAAACTGCATATTCTGTGTATAAACTGAAAGTTTCGACTGAAATCATTGTATATTAATGCATGTCTTCTTGAGGCCGCCATCTCTTTGAGGGTTTTCCAATCATGCAGGTGTTAGTGATTTCTCAATTATTCTTTCTTTTTGATCGCAGAAACGCATTATTTCCGGAATGGCATTCGTTGCATCTCTGTGTAGGTGTTTGTTCTCTTAGCAACCATTGGTTAACGTGTGTTAATGTGATGTGGGGTTTTGTTCCAGGCTAGTCTTTTATACGAATGAGCATAAAATAAAATGAGAAAACAATAGAACCAACTTTTGATACAGCTCTACTTCTTTTTTGCCCTTTTACAAACTTTTGAAATGATAAGATGACTTTGTGCTTTATATAATTAACTCTTAAAAGTAATAAACTATGAATGTGAAAAAAGCATTATTTGCAAGCTCGCTTTTTTTGTGTGGTGCAGGTGTGTTGCCGGTGACAGCCGGTCTGCCGGTTCCCCATGACGAAAGTGAAATCTCTTCTCCCATGCCGGAGCAGCAAAAGAAAAACCGGACCATTATCGGTAATGTCACGGATGGCTCTACCGGAGAACCGCTTATCGGTGTGTCCATCATGCTGAAAGGTTCTTCTGAGGGTACTACGACCGATCTGGACGGTAACTTCAGCCTTTCGGTTCCTGTCAAGGCACAGTTGGAATTTTCTTATATCGGTTATAAAAAGCAAGTATTGGATGTAACGGACCTGGTGGTAGCCAATGTGAAACTGGAATCGGACAATGAAATGCTGGCGGAAGTAGTGGTAGTCGGTGCAGGTACACAGAAAAAGGTATCCGTGACCGGTGCCATTACGTCTGTGAAGGGAACGGAACTGCATGCGCCCAGTTCTTCTCTGACCAGTAATTTCGCCGGGAAACTGGCCGGTGTGATCGCAGTGACTACCGGCGGCGAACCGGGAACTTCATCCAACTTCTATATTCGTGGTATCGGAACCTTCGGAGGCCGTGCCACTCCATTGATCCTGTTGGATGGCGTTGAAATATCTTCGGGCGACTTGAACCGTATTCCCCCCGAATCCATCGAAAGTTTCTCTATCCTGAAAGACGCGTCGGCTACGGCTATCTACGGTGCCCGTGGTGCGAATGGCGTGATGCTGGTCACTACCAAGATCGGTACTGAAAACACCAAGGCATCGATCAACGTGACGGTAGAAAACTCATTTCTGAAACCTGTCAACGAAGTCGGTTATGTGGATGGTGCCCGGTGGATGGAAATCTATAACGAGGCCCAGTTGGCAAGAACGCCCAATGCGACGCCGAAGTACAGTCAGGAGAGAATCGATTATACCCGCAGCGGCATCAATCCGTATGTCTATCCGGATGTGGACTGGTACGACCTTGTCTTTAAGGAGAGCACCATGAACCAGCGTGCGAATGTCAATATCATGGGTGGCGGACCGAAGGTCAGCTATTACATGAGTTTGCAGGCTAACCACGATACGGGATTGCTGGATATCCCCAAGGCTTACTCGTTCGACAATAACATCAACAAGTGGGGATATACTTTCCAGAACAATATCGCCTATAAGGTGACGCCCACTACACGTATAGACCTGAGAATGAATGCACAGATCGGAAACAATAAAGGGCCGAACGCTTCAGTGTCGGACATCTTCTATCAGGTTTACAACAATAATCCGGTCACTTTTCCGGCTTACTTTCCGGCGGAACCCGATGACAGGCACATTAAGTATGGTAATGCTATATTGAGCGGTACTTCCCTGTATACCAACCCTTACCAATATATGCTGGGAAGCTATAAGGAAGTAAATTACAGTATGCTGAATACTTCCATTTACATTAATCAGAACCTTGATTTCGTGACGAAAGGACTGAAGATTATCGCATTGGTGAACTGGAAGTCGTGGTCCGAAACGTCGTATACCCGTTGGCTCGATCCGTACTGGTATCGGGTAGACCCCAAAAGCTGGTCGCCTGATAATCCGGGAGAATATACGCTGGAACGTCTGAACAGCAGCGGTAGTGAATATATCTCGCAGTCGGGCATCGGTCGCGGAGCCGATAATACGTTCTACTTTCACGGACAACTGAACTATGAAAACACATTCGGCGAAGATCACGGAGTAACGGCCATGTTGATGTATATGCAGCGTGAATATCGGAATGATGTGCTGCCCAACCGTAATCAGGGACTTTCCGGACGTCTTACCTATGCTTTCCGGCAGAAATACCTGGCGGAGTTTAACTTCGGCTACAATGGTACGGAACGTCTCGACAAAGGAAAACGTTTTGAGTTCTTCCCCGCCATGTCTTTGGGATGGGTAGTCAGCAGTGAAAAGTTTTGGCAGCCGCTCGAAAAGTATGTCGATTACTTCAAGGTCAGAGGTTCATACGGTTTGGTAGGTAGTGATGAAACCGGTTCATACGATGGCGCCGCCCACTTTTTATATGTCAATAATGTAAACCTGGGTGGTGGCGGAAGCTATTCTACCGGCCCTACCTATAGCAGCATATATAAAAAAGGACCGAGCATTAATTCGTATGCCGTTCAGAATGCTCACTGGGAACGAGTGAAAAAGATGGATATCGGTGTGGATATGAAGCTGTTCAATCAGGTGGACATCACATTCGATTATTTCTGTGATAAGCGCGACCGTATTTTGATGCGGCGTGCGTCATGGCCTGCTCTGCTGGGATATGTCTCGGCTACTCCGTGGAGCAATATCGGTAAGGTAGAGAATAAAGGTATCGAGCTGGGCGTCAACTGGAAGAAGGAGGTATTCAAAGGTTTCCATGTCGATTTCCGCGGCAACTTCACTTATACGGAAAATAAATACATCGACAAGGATGAACCGGCCTATCCGTATGTATGGCAGACGGAGACCGGAAAGCCGCTGAGCAGGACGACAGGTTACATCGCCGAGGGACTGTTCAGAAGTCAGGAAGAGATTGACGACAGTCCGGCGCAGGATGGTATCGGCAGTGCGAAACTGATGCCGGGTGATATCAAATACCGGGATGTGAACGGCGACGGCAAGATTACGGAAGATGATAAAGTGATGATCTCTCCCTGTGGAACGATGCCCCGTATCCAGTACGGTCTGGGATTGAATCTCTCTTACAAGGGATTTGACTTCGGTGTATTCTTTAACGGATCAGCCAAACGCACTTTGATGCTGAACGGAGTAGACCCGTTCGGTTCGGACGAAGGACACGGCGACCGTAACCTTATGAACTTTATTGCAGACAACTATTGGAGTGAAAGCGAACAGAACTGGGATGCCGAATATCCGCGTTTGGGTCTGACCAAGGTTCAGGTGGCTAATAACATGGTCCCCAGTACGTATTGGATGCGTAATGGCAACTTCATTCGTTTCAAGACATTGGAAATCGGTTATTCGTTCCCACATTGCCGCGTTTTTGTCAGTGGCGACAACCTGGCGGTGTGGAGCCCGTTCAAGTTTTGGGACCCGGAACTTTCTTACAATTCTTATCCGTTACAGCGTACGGTTAATATCGGCGCAAAATTTAGTTTTTAACCTTTAATGAACTCAACTATCATGAAACGAATATCGAAAATAGCTCGCTATGCAAAGACGATACTGCCTCTTTGCTGTCTGGCATCCTGCAGTTACCTGGACGTAGTGCCGCCCGAAACAGAAGACATTAAGGATATGATGAAAAACGAAGACGCTACCTTGTCTTTCGTATATTCTTGCTATAATTCCCTGCAATGGGGATACACCGACCCGATAGACTATCGTACCTACGAGTCTTCTACCGATGAATTTGTGGTTCCTACCCTTTGGAATCGTGCCGGTCAGATTGCTTCTTGGAATCAGTTGTCATCGCAATATAAACCCAATTGGGATACCAAATACGCCTGGCAACTACTTTATGACGCAATAGGGCATTGCAATCTGTTTCTGGACTTGCTGGTGAAACTCAATCCTGATATCGCACCGGAAAAGAAACTGCGGTTTGCCGCCGAAGTGAAGTGTGTAAAGGCGTACTATTATTCACGCCTGCTGGAACGTTTCGGTCCTGTGCCTATCATAGACACCTATCCGGAAATGAATATGCCGGCATCCAGTTTCCCCGGACGCTCGCACTATGACTATTGCGTAGACTATGTAGTCCGCCTGCTGGAAGAAGCCGAGGCAGACCTGCCGGCTGTCGTGGCGGACGATGATCTGGGACGTGCCACTTCCACCATTTGCAAGGCACTGAAAGCACGTGTGCTTCTCACTGCCGCTTCTCCGCTGTGGAACGGTTCTTTCCCCTACAAGAACTGGAAGAACACCAATTATGAAACTCCGGGATATGGAAAAGAACTGGTAAGCAATCAGTATAGCGCACAGAAGTGGGAACGGGCGCTGACGGCTTGTGAAGAGGCTCTGACTCTTGCTCTGGGTGATGGTAAACGCGAATTACTGGATATTACACAGTCAGAGAATATCCGTACAGGCGAAAGTGTGCCTTTGCCTGTCATTCCGGGACTGGATACAAGTACGCCCGAAGGACAGGAATTTCAGAAACGGGTGGTACTGATGCGTTATGTGCTGACCGCTATTGAAACAGTCGGAAATAAGGAACGTGTTTGGGGAGCCGGATTTGCACAGGAAAATCTGGATGCCTCTATGCCCCACAACCTGGTATATGCCAACGGCAACTGGACCAGTATGTATGGCGGTATCGCTCCGACGCTCAATACGATGGAGAGTTTCTACACCGCCAACGGAGTATTGCCGGACAACGACAAGAACTTCCCTGCCAAAGACGACCGTCTGAACTCAGCCGGACTGTCTTCCAATAGTAATATCATTAAGCTGAACGTCAATCGTGAACCACGCTATTATGCCTGGTTGTCTTTTGACGGCGATGAATACAGCTCTTTGATTACTGACGGAAACCCGATGTTCCTCGATATGCGTAGCAGCGATAAGCAGGGCTATAATCCGGATAAGTTTAACCGTGATAACAGTGCGACGGGCTTCTTGTCGAAGAAGTTCGTATTTCCCTCTGTCCGCTTCCGTTCCAACGATGGCTGGTATGACAAGAAACAATTCCCGTTCCCTATTATCCGTTTGTCCGAACTTTATCTGAATCTGGCGGAATGTTATGCTTACCTTGCGGAGAAAGAAGGACATGCCGACTATGTGGAGAAAGCACTGGACAAGTTGAACGACATTCGCCGCAGAGCCGGAATCCGTGAACTGGTGAAAGCTGATATTTCAGGCAACATGACTTTACTGAAATGGGTGGAAAGCGAACGCTTCATCGAACTGTGGGGAGAAGGACACCGCTATCGCGATGCCCGCCGCTGGATGACCGCTCCCGATTACTTTAAGGCCGGAGTACGTGAAGGACTGAATGCTATTCAGAAGAAGGACCCCAGTTTCAGGGAATTCAACCAGCGTGTGAAGATCGACCAGCCTTTCCAATGGGCGAACCGTATGTATCTGATGCCTGTCCCTGCGAGTGAAGTGTACGCTAATCCGCAACTGGAACAGTCGCCCGAATATTAATCCGATTAAAACAAGCATATATGAAACAGTTTATATATAAATCGCTGATACTGGGAAGTGCCTTGATAGCTGCTTCCTGCAGTAACTCGGCATACGAATTCGATCAATTATTTCCGCAGGAATACCACAAGATTCTATACGTGAAATACAACGGCAAGCAGGAAATGAATATGAATACGGTGGAGACGACTCCCGTATACAGCATCAATGTGATCAAAGCAGGAAGCGACCCTTCTCTGACCGCTCATGTGAAACTGTCGGTGATGACTCAGCAGGAAGTGGACGCCTCATACGGGCTGCTCGACAACATTGACTACCGGGTTGTTCCTTCCGATACATACTCGATGGCTGCAACGGAACTCGACTTCCAGTCGCAGGAGGTGTCGAAGAAGCTGGATATTGTTTTTCATTCCGACCTGATTTATGAGCTGATGCAAAAGGACAAGGACGTGAAGTACGTGCTTCCCGTCCGGTTTTCGAGTGAACGGGATTCTGTCAACAGTTCGAAGAATGATGTAATGCTTTTGCTGGATGTGAAGAAGCCGGTAATTACATTCAAAGCGGGGGAAGTGAGTGCCGCGATGGTGTACAAGCAGCTGGAAGTGAACGTTGGCGCTAATCTGAAAAACATTCAGGCCAGCAAGTGGAACTTTACCTGTGATATGACGGATGCGCAGAAAGACGCTTTGGTCGAAGCCTATAACACCGAACATGGAACGAGCTATCTCCCGATGCCTTCTGCGGCTTACCAGCTCGAAAAGATGACGTTTGAAGAGGGAGCGAGCACCGGAAACCTGAAGATGAATATTTCCAGAACTCCGTTGGCGAATGACAAGTCTTATTTGTTGCCGTTGAAAATGTCCGACACCTCACAGGAAGGGTTTGATCTGGACGAGAATGTCTGTTTCCTGAAAGTGGAGAACCCTAAATACGGGACACTGGATTGCGACCGCAGCAAATGGGAAGTCGTTTTCTGTAACAGTGACGAGAAGAACGCCGTGTCGGAGCCTAACGGAGACAAGGGCGGTGTGGGCTGTCTTTTTGATGATGACATTAATTCGTACTGGCATGCCAATTGGAGTGGGGGAACGAATAATGACGATCAGTTTCCTCAGCTTTTCCAGGGAGGGAGAGAGATGCCCATCACGATTGTAGTGGATATGAAAGAACCAATCATCGTTCATAGTATCGGTTGGACCCAGCGTCAGAATTCAGACTATCAGGATACGAAGAAGGTGGAATATTATGTGTCCGATGACGAACAGTTCAAACTGGGCGGTAAGGAAGACTATTCACCTGTGGCACTGAATAACTGGACGTTTGTAATGGAACGCTCGTATCAGAAAGACTACAATGCAACTCAATGGCAGACACAGTCTGAGGAAGTGTTGCAGAAGAAGGTGAAAGGGCATCTGCTGAAAGTGAAAATAGTAGAAGGCTATCGGGATAGGCTGGCCAGCGGAGCCGAATTGTACGTAAAGCAACTGCTGGCGATTGACGGCGAACCCATAAAATAATTTCAGGTAGCGAACAGATATTGAAAGAGGTAAAAAAGAGAATGTTCAAAGGATGAAATGACTGGCAACTGGAACTTCTGCCAGTAGTCCGACGCTCCTGGACTACTGATTGGAAGTTCCAGTCTGTCTATAATAAGAAGAAAATCAGTTTATTCAAAATATGAATGATATAATTATGAGAAAATTTATTTGTTTGTTTGTGGTCTGTTTTCTGTCAATAGCGACAACACTACGGGCGTGGGAGGGTAATGTTTTGATTTCCACTCCGAATACTTCCATTATTTTAAGTGCCACAGAGGGGCAGCAACTTCGTTTTTCTTACTTTGGAGAGCGGATTGAAGAAAATCAGATTCACCAGGTGTTTGATTCCTGGGCAGGTTTTCATCGTCCGGCCTATCCGGTGTTCGGTACTTCCACTTATGAAATATCAGCACTCCACGCGGTGCATGCTGATGGTAATCAGACACTGGATTTAGTTGTCGACAAGGTCGAACAGAATCCGGTGAAGGATGCCATACTGACTGTGATTACGATGAAAGACCGTGTATATCCTTTCACTGTAAAAATGTACTATAAGGCTTATCAGCAGATAGATATGATAGAAACATGGGTAGAGGTGTCTCACAACGAGAAAAAGGCGGTGGTACTTAAACGCTTTGACTCTGGTCATTTTCTGATTCGTCGCGGGGATGTATGGATATCTTCTTTGCACGGACATTGGGGAGCTGAAACACAGCTTGAAAGTGAGCCGTTGGTTTCCGGAATGAAAGTGATTAAGAATATGGATGGTATCCGCAACGGATTGGGTGATCATTCGGAAGTGATGTTTTCTCTTGATGGCAAGCCGCAGGAAAATAGTGGCCGTGTAATTGGTGCAGCACTTTGCTGGAGCGGACGTACTAAGATCAGAGTGGACATGGATGATACGTTCGGCAGATTTGTACACAGTATTTTTGCCGGAATGAATGAAGAAGCTTCCGAGTATAAACTGGAACCGGAAGAAGTATTCACTACTCCGGTACTGGCGCTGACTTATTCGCAGGAAGGTATTGGCGGTGCCAGCCGTAATTTCCATCGGTGGGCACGTGCAGGTATGGTTCATGGTTGCGACAAGCCACGGGATATCCTGCTCAATAGTTGGGAAGGTGTATATCTGAATATTAAAGAACCTGAGATGGACCAGATGATGAACGATATTGCTTCCATGGGAGGTGAGCTTTTTGTGATGGACGATGGCTGGTTTGGCAGGAAATATCGCCGGATAAATGACAACTCTTCGTTGGGCGATTGGGTGGTAGATACGGAAAAGCTGCCTAATGGCATTCAAGGGCTGACCAATATGGCTAAGAAATATGGAATCAAATTCGGTATATGGATCGAACCGGAGTTTACGAATACAAAGAGTGAGCTGATTGACAATCATCCCGACTGGGTATTGCGTGCCGGAAGCCGTGAATTGTCATGTGGTCGTGGCGGTACGCAAGTGGCACTCGATTTATGTAATCCGAAAGTACAGGATTTTGTCTTTCATGTAGTCGATACGCTATTGGCAAACTATCCGGATATTGCTTATATCAAGTGGGACGCAAACGGCGAATTGCTGAACTACGGTTCTTCTTATCTGCCGAAGGACAAACAATCGCATATCTATATAGATTATCACCGTGGACTGGTCAGAGTGATGGAACGGATTCGGGCTAAATATCCGGATGTAGTGATTCAAGCCTGCGGAAGCGGTGGCGGACGTGTCAGCTATGGAGTAATGCCTTATTTTGATGAGTTCTGGGTTAGTGACAATACCGATGCCCTGCAACGTCTGTTTATCCAGTGGGGGACCTCTTATTTCTATCCTTCCATTGCGATGGCGCAACATGTCAGTGCTTCCCCGAATCATCAGACGGGACGTGTAGTACCGTTAAAGTTCCGCTTCGATGTAGCGATGACTGGTCGTCTGGGAATGGAGATTCAGCCAAAAAATATGACTGATGAAGAAAAAGACTTTTCAAAGAAGGCAATTGCTGCCTATAAGTCGATCCGTTCTGTAGTGCAGTATGGCGATCTTTACCGTCTGGTTTCTCCTTATGATCGCAAGGGAGTGACTTCGCTGATGTACACCACGGAAGATAAGAGCCGTGCCGTATTCTTTGTCTATAAGATGGAACAGTTTGTCAATCAGATTCTGCCCCGTATCCGTATGGCAGGACTCGACCCGAACAAGAATTACAGGATTCGTGAGCTGAATGTGGCCCCAGGAGCTAATCCCTGTTTTCTGAATGATCGGGTGTTTTCCGGTGCTTTACTAATGGATACGGGTATTGAAGTACAGTTGGAACGTGAATACTCCAGTTGGGTATTGGAACTGACAGAAGAGTAGAAAGTACTGTGAAGTAGTATTTTGGAATAATTTATTGATGAAACGGTATAAGTCCCATCTCATAATGTGGATTTATACCGTTTTTTGAATGGATATGTCAAAAACAATCCGTATGTTTGCTCTGTTTTAATAGAAATAAGATTAACCTTAATTTGTGATCTGACAATAATAAGGATATGGGAATAAATAAAATGAAGCGGTTGGCAATACTGCTGATCATGGCTCTTTTTGCTGTAGGTGCGCAGGCGCAACTGGAGCAGGCGGTTAAAAAAATCTTTTCCGGAGATACGGTGGCAATCGGTCATCCCGCTGCGAATCGTGATTCGGATTCTATCCGCTTGGTGAATTTACAGAAATCACTGGAGGAAGCTCGGCTTAATGAGGCGAATATGCGCATGGAGATGGAGCAGATGAGGCTTCAGTCGTTAGCTGCCGATTCCGTAAAGTTTGCCCAGCAACGGCAACGGATTGATTCTCTGCGAGAGTTTACCAAAGGCATCCCGGTAGTTGCCGAAGGCGATACCCTGTTTTATCTTTTTACAAAACGCGGCGGATACACTCCCCAGCAACGTGCACAAATGACCGGTGCCGCTATTGAGGAAATAGGAAGACGCTTTAACCTTCGTCCCGATTCCGTTTCTATAGACCATTCGGATATTGTGTCCGACCTTATGTACGGCAACAAAGTACTGCTGTCCCTTACTGACCAGGATGCTTTGTGGGAAGGAGTATCCCGTGATTCTTTGGCTAAAGAGAGGCGGCAGAATGTAATCACTAAGCTGCATGAGATGAAGGCGGAGCACAGCATTTGGCGAATGGCGAAGCGTATCCTTTATTTTCTGCTGGTGATTGTCGGTCAGTATCTCCTTTTCCGTCTGACCAACTGGGCATTTCGCAAACTGAAAGTGCGCATCCTGCGTCTGAAAGATACGAAGATAAAGCCTGTGTCTATTCAGGGATATGAGTTGCTGGATGCTCAGAAGCAGGCTAATCTGTTAGTCTTTTTGGCAGGCATCGGGCGTTATATTTTAATGGGGATACAATTGTTGATCACTGTCCCTTTGATTTTTATCATCTTCCCACAGACCGAAGGACTGGCATACCGCTTGCTGGGTTATATCTGGAATCCGATTCGGAAAATCTTTGTGGATATTATAGACTATATCCCCAATCTGTTTACGATTGTTGTTATCTGGTACGCGGTGAGGTATCTGGTGCGTCTGGTACTTTATCTGGCACGTGAGATAGAAGCGGGGCGTCTCAAATTCAACGGCTTCTATCCGGATTGGGCAATGCCGACCTTCCACATTGTCCGGTTCCTGCTCTACGCATTTATGATCGCGATGATTTACCCTTATTTGCCGGGCTCCCAATCCGGTGTATTCCAAGGAATTTCGGTCTTTGTCGGATTGATAGTCTCGCTCGGATCAAGTACCGTTATCGGAAATATTATTGCCGGACTGGTGATTACTTATATGCGCCCGTTCAAGATGGGCGACCGGATTAAACTGAACGATACTACCGGCGATATCATAGAGAAGACGCCGCTTGTCACCCGTATCCGCACTCCGAAAAATGAGGTGGTGACGGTGCCCAACTCTTTTATCATGTCTTCGCATACCGTGAATTATAGTACATCGGCACGGGAGTATGGCTTGATTATCCATTCGGAGGTATCCATCGGTTATGATGTTCCCTGGCGCCAGGTCAATCAGATACTGATTGATGCTGCGTTGAATACGCCTGGAGTAGTGGATGATCCGCGCCCGTTTGTGCTGGAGACTTCGTTGAGTGACTGGTATCCGGTGTATCAGATCAATGCTTATATCAAGGAGGCGCATAAGATGTCTCAGATTTATTCTGATTTGCATCAGACTATTCAGGATAAGTTTAATGAGGCAGGAATTGAGATTATGTCTCCGCATTACATGGCTGTCCGTGACGGGAACGCCACAACTATGCCGAAGGATGATCTGAGTAAGAGTAACCCTGCGGATACTGCTAATCAGAGTAACCAATCAGAGTAATATAAGCTCATTACTTAATGAGCTTGTGATTTTCTTTGCATCTGTCGGGGCAAAGGATTACTATAATAAATCAGGGCGCCCCCTTCATCGCGAAGGAGACGCCCTTTGTCGTGTGTGTTTTTTCTGAGAGTAGAATTTCTTTCTTTAATAGAGAACTTATTTCTTTCGGGTCACTGTATAAAGTACATTTCCCTTTTTATCTATCATACGCAGGTTAAGCTCTTTCTTGTCGATAGAGCAAACGGAGAAACCCGATTCGGGGCTACAGAACTTTGTACCTTCGATGGGTTCTACCTTGCGTGCGAGGGAGGCGGCGGAGTTGACCACATAGTCAATATCACTTCCCGGCACACGGATATGCTGGAAGTTGTGGATATGACCGCAGATGTACATATCTACTTTGTACTTACGCAGGATGCTGTCTACGCGTTTCTGCATATCAAGCCGCTCGCTTTCCTCTTTTGGGGTATAGGCATAGATGGGGTGATGGCCGGCTACGATGATCCAGTCTTCCTTGGCACTTGCCAGCACTGATTCCAGCCATGACAGCTGTTTGCTGATGTCCTGCTTGCAGGCATCCGGATATTTATCGCTTTCATTGCGGTATTTATCAATCAGCGGAGTGGTGTCTATCCAGACGATGCGGATAGTAACTCCTTTTTCTTCGAATACCTTGGTGTAATAACGGTCAGGCATCGACCAGCGGCGGCTGATGTTCGTGTAGTCCAATACTGCCTGAGTGCTTCCGCGGTATTCGTGGTTGCCTAAAATGGAGAACCAGTCGATCATCAGTTCGGGGTGGGAGTAGATGAGTTCGTAGTTGGTCATCCACAAGGGGTCGTTCACGCTGCGCACTCCGTCGAAGTGATGAACGTCTCCGGTGGCTAATACAAATTCGGGGCCTATCTCTTCGCCCATTGTGCCCATCAGTTCGGCGATTGGCTTTTGGTCATAGTAACCGTTGCGACCTAAATCATTGGCTACATAGAAGTTAAACTTCTTGTCAAAGATGGAATAATCCGTTAGCTGTGCGTGGGCGAATGTAAAGACGGAAAGGAAAAGAAGAATGAATAAGCTTTTTATCTTCATATTGTATTGATTATTAGTTGTTTATAATTGTTATTATTGAAAGACTGAAATTTTTTGTTTTTTTGGTTTTAAAGGAAGGAGGCGTTGGTTTAAAACCAAGACCCCGTTCCTTTAAAACCAACGGGGCGTTCCATTCTTAGGAACGGGTGTTTTCTCTTTGTGCACTGTCAGAAGTTAACTTTTACGCCGGCATTAATCTTTACACCGTAGTACTCCGCCTGCATGGTGCGGTCTTTGGTTCCCTGATAGTAACGGAGAGGCTGGTTCAGCAGGTTGGTGGCATCTGCATAGAACGTGGTCTTTATCTTCTTGCCGAAGGTGTAGCTGGCGTTCAGGTCCATGTAGCTCACTGCGTCATAGTAACGGTCGAGGGCTGCCACTTCTCCCATTTCGTCGATGAAGCTCGAAGCGTAGTTGTAGGAGAAGCGTACGTTGAGGCCTTTCTTTTCGAAGTAAAGGGAAGCATTGGCTGTATGTTCGGGTGATCCTGGCAGGGACAGGTCTTTCTCGTTCTCACGACCTTCGAAGTTGAAGTTGTTCACTTGGGTGTGGGTGTAGGTGTATGTACCGTAGAAACCGATACATTTCAGTGCGGGAGCAATGAAGCCGAAGTCGCGTTGATAGGCCAGTTCTACGCCCAGCAGGTCGGCGTCGCCGGCGTTTTTGGGTTGGGTGAACTTCTTGTATTCGTTGTTCTGATAGGTGTAGTCACCGATGACCTGATCGACGATAAAGTCATTGATCTTCTTGTAGAAGATACCTGCGCTGATCAGACCGACACTTTTGAAGTAGTAGTCTGCGCTGAGGTCGAAGTTGTAGGAGATGGTCGGGGTCAGGTCGGAGTTACCCATCACCAGTTCGTTGTCGCTGCGGTTGATGTTGACACAGGGGATCAATGCGGAGTATTTCGGACGACTCAGTGTCTCGGTGAACGAAGCGCGGAGCTTTAAGTCGTCGTTCACATCGTATTTGAACAAGAGGCTGGGGAGCCAGTTGACATAGCTGTTCTTATGGTTTCCGGTAGGTTCGAGAGTTTCTGTCTCGTCTTTGTCGTCGGCTACGTTCCAGTTCCAGCCGTTGTATTTGATGTGGGTGGCTTCCATGCGTAAGCCTGCCATCATTTTTATCTTCTTTCCCAAGTTCTGGTCGAAGCGGAAGAAGGCGGAAGTTACGTTCTCACGGGCGTGGTAGTTGCCGGAGGATTCTTCGAGCACCTGTTCGCCTTCCATACTGCTGAGGTCGAGTGAGCCCAGGTATTCTTTGGATACGAAATCGGTCGGCTTATATTGATTTCCCGGCATATATCCGTCACGAATCTGGCTGGTGAGGTTGTTCATGTAATCCTTGTCGAAAGCGTCCTTGTACGCATCTGCGTAATCATAGCAAAGGGTGTTGCGGTCTTTGGTCTTGGAGGCGTACTTTGCTCCGAACCGCAGGCTGTTGCCATAGATGCCATTTGTCAGCGGAAGTTCGAAGTCTACTTTGAACTTAAGGTCTTTTTCGTAGATTTCCTGGTTGCTTTCGGTCAGTTCCTTCACTTTCCATTTGCCTCTTTCGCCGTCTGCTTCTCCGTTGTGCAGGCTGACGTCCGTAGTCACGTAAGGGAAACGGTCGCCGGCATCTACGACGGTAAAGCCGAGGAAGTCCTGTTTCAGGCTGAAGTATCTTTCGTTCGGACGGTCTTCGCTGGCACGGGCGTAGGAAGCTCCCCAGTTGACGGATAGTTTGCCGAACTGATGTTCACCGCTCAGACTGAGGTCCATTGTCTGTTGTAATTCCAGACGGGCATTTCTGTTGTCGGGTGTTCCTCCTTTTGTCTCGATCTGGGCGGATTGCTGCATATCTCCTTCGTCGTCTAGTCCTGTCTTATCCAAATCCTTATAGGTGACGCGGTAGCGGTTTTCCCAGTCGTGGCGACGGTTGTAGATACCTTGCAGCGTCAGCCGGTGGTTCGGGTTGATGTCGTAGTCGAAAGCCAGTGAGTAGCTTTGGCGTTCGCGGGTTACGTAGTACTGGCGTTTCTGTGCTTCCACCATGACTACTTCGCCTTTTTTGTTGACGTCATATTCAAACTCCACATCGTCCGATCCTGACGGAGCGTTCTGATAAGAGATGGCGGCCATCATTCCCAGTTTGTCATTGAAGAAACGGTCGCCGTAGGTAAATCCTAAGTTCAACTGTGCTTTCTGGCTGATCCAGTTGTAGCCGGTTCCTGCTGTGGCGCTGAACATCCGTTTGTAAGGAGTGCTTTTCGTCACCAGATTGATGGAGCCGCCGATGGCATCTCCGTCCATATCCGAGGTAACGACTTTGTTCACTTCGATTGTCTGCACCATGTCGGCGGGGATAAGGTCGAGCTGGACATTACGGGTATCGCCTTCGGCAGAAGGGAGGCGGTTGCCGTTGATGGTCACGGAACTGAGGTCGGCGGAGGTGCCGCGGACTTGTCCGAAGCGGGCTTCCCCCTGGTCGTATTGTACATTAATACCGTTGATACGTTTGAGGGCGTCGCCGATATTGGAATCAGGGAACTTTCCGACCTGATCGGCTGAAACGACATTGGTGATTCCGAGGTTGTTCTTTTGTGAGTTGATGGCGCGGCGTTGTCCCTGGAAGGCGCCGCCTACCACTACTTCCTGCAGTTCGAGCCCTTCATTGAGTACGACGTCCTTTTCGAGCGTCTTTCCTGCCGGAATGGTGATTTTCATTTCGACGGGAGAGTAGCCTACGTAGCTGACTTTCACGGTGTATGTGCCCGGTGTGAGATTGGCGAATGTATAATAACCGTTGACGTCGCTTGTCACTCCGGTATGTAGTTTTTCGATGTAGATGGAGGCTCCCGGAAGAATTTGCTTGGAAGTGTCTACTATGCGTCCGCGGATCGTACCCTGTCGGGCTACGTTTACTTTTTCCTCTGCAAAAGTATTTCCGCTTGTACTCATGATTAAAAGAGTCAAAGAGACTAATCTGAGAAATCGTTTCATAAATGTTAGCGTGCGTTAATTATTTGCTGCAAAAGTAGAGGTTTGACGTTTCTTGCTTTTTACAGTTGATTGAAGAACGCGTAACAAATATGCTACGATTGTGTTACGCAAGAAGGGCGCCCGCCTGCGGACACCCTTCGATACCTAACCCGATAAAAAGTTATCTTGAATGTATCTGAGATACGATCAATTCATTGGAATGTCGATACGTTCGCCCGTAACGGAAACGGCGCTTAACCGGAAACCATCTTTCCAGCGAACCGGAATGGTGAATGTATCTACAGACGAAGGGGCATTTTCGCCGCTGCAGATGAGGATGAATTTGCCGGTTTCATCTTTCACTTCGTACGTCACTACATTGGTCCAGTTCTTGATCGTGATGGTCTCACCGTTGTAAGTCATCGCATTATCGCCGGAACCTACCGTAAATGTCTTGGGAGCATGAGTAGCATTCTCTCCTTTGATGATGGCGGGTTTCGTTTTATACAGTTCGTACGTATTATCCGAGATGTATTCTAGAGCGACATCCGGACGGGTGCCTCCCAGTGCGTTCACTTTCTGTTTGAGAGCGTCTATCATGTCTTGTGTCACGGTCAGCTGCTTTTTCCCGTAGTCGTCCAGTTCTTTGTCTACCGGAGTCAGGAATCCCCATTTAGTGAAGAAGTCGAGTAAGTTCATACCGGAAATCTTGGAGCAGGCATACACAAAGTCGAGCTGAATTTCTCCGTGAGTCATTCCGGTGTAGTCTTTATTGCGGGCGTATTCATATACTTCCGGATAAAAACCTCCTTTGTCCGCCTGTTGCAACGGAGTCCTGCCCAGCACCTTCCCGAAATAGAGTTCCAGTTGCCAGAAGGGAACGAGCTTACAGAATACATCGTTGGCATTATTCTTTCCCAGATTCTGGAAGTCGGCGTGCGGGCTTCCGGTGGCAATAATCCCACTCCATGCTTTGGAGTATCTGTTTCGGTAGGTGATTCCCATGTCTTCGACCTGTATGCGGGAGGGCTGGCCGAAAATGGTGGTCTGTATGTACTCGGACATGATGTTGTTCGTCACTTCCGTGTTGCCGCCCCACAATACTCCCGGACGGGTCTGATTGCAATGTCCTATCTCGTGTGCCGGTCCCCAGCAAGCGCTTGTCTTTAGCTTTTCCGGACTACAGATTTCATTCATTGTTGTTCGGTTGTAGGCTGTGTGATAGGCTGTGGCGTACATATAGGACTTATACATGACATTCAGATACATCCGGTTTCTGAACATCTTGTCGTATTTCTCCAATCCCAGCAGCTGCTGCTCGCTGTACACGATCTTGTCATAAAGGTCTATCAGTTCATCTCCCTTGGAACCTGTGTATGTCCGGAGGTCACTCGTCTCGAAAGTGAGGTGGGCATATTTCCCCAGTACGTCAAAATACCGGTTGGTTGCTTTGTTGAGCAGTTCCGACCAGCGTCCGTTATGCTCCGGGTTTTGCGAGTCGAAGTAGCCGTTCACTTTTCCCGATGCAAAATGGATTTTGACAGGGGCCGCTGCTGGATCGTCCAGCGTTTTTGTGACGTACATCACGTACACCAGTCCTTGTTCGCTGATAGTAAGCTTGTTGATTCCCTGATTCAGTAAGTAGGTTACTCCGCCAAAACCGTCATTCTCTGGTGCATCCAGATTCTGTACCCGCAGTCCGATGTCATATCCGTGTGTGTCTCCCACCAACACAATCAGGTTTTCACCTGCCTTGACAGATATTCCGGTCGGATTGTCCAACTGGCTGTAAGGGTTGGTTTTGTGGGTTTCCGACTGGATATCTGGATTGGGGTATGCCTTGAACTCGCTGATACGGAATTCAGCAGGATACTTGCCTTTGATCATATAGTAGGCTATATTCTTAAAGAACGGGTATTCGCACTTCGCTATGTCATCTTCCGTAATACCGGTCTTCAGTTCACTGCAACTTGCATCGGTGAAGAGAGTTGAATATTCAAAGTTCATAGGATTCTTTGCGTAGAATTCCATTTCGGCACATGAAGCAAATCCTTGTCCGTCGCCGGAACCGCTCTTTACGATGAAACGGAAAGACTTTGCCTGTATCGTTTGGTCAAATGTAACTTTGCCTGCCGTAGCCGAACCTTGAAAATCCTTATCAATAAGTTTTGTGAATGTGTGACCGTCTGCTGAATATTGTATTTCTGTATCTTTAAATCTACCATTATTTCCGTTGTTGCGCGGATGATATATCAAATAATCGACATCTGTGACTGTTTCAAAATTATAGGTTAATGTGATGGGGAAATAGTTGCTTGCACCATTACTCCAACTGGAATGATAAAGTGTCGAATAATCTCCGTCAAAAGATTTTTCGATGTTGCTGCCGGGTTGAAAAGAAGAAGCCGTTCCGCTTACTATTTTGATCTTGATGTCGCCTTTTACGTCTTCTCCGTTGCCTTCGGCAAATTCGTTGAGACCTTTCTGGGTAACAAATACGAATGCGCTTACAGGTTCTGCCTGTTCCGTATCAGGATCGATAGCAGGTAATACTTCTGTTATTTCAATGTTGCCATGACGCTGACTGTCAAGTCCGGTTGCTTTCACCATATATCTATGGGGGGTGGTGACTGTGGCCGGTGCACGGCTGGCAGGTTTTTCGGTAATCCATTCCGGCAAAGTGATGGCTACTTCTACATTTGTCGTCACGTCAAACTGGATTTCTCCACCGATCACACCTACCTCAAAGCTGGGCTGGTCAACCAGAATGGCTGCTTCGTATCCCAACTGGCGTACTGTGATTGTCTTTGTCTGGTCGGCAGCTATCACGGTAACGGTTGCTTTGCGCACGTACCGTTCGTCACTTTCGTCTACAGATATTTTCAGTGCCATCCCGTCTGCAGACGGGTGGCACCAATTTTTATCTGATTTGACTGTCCAGGTATCCACATTGGTAGTGACAGCTATATTCTGGCTACCGGACTCACTATTGAAATCAACTGTCTCTTTTCCAACGGTTAAATTGGGGGTTGAAGAGCCGTCATCGTCAGAGCATGCCGTAGACAGGCATGGCAGCAACGATAATAGAAAGAAAAGCAGTATATATTTCTTCATTCTTTTTTTATTCGAGTACGACCATTGAACATTGATAGATTTCTAGTTCTCCTAAAGCAAAATAAGGGGTTCCCTTCGTGGTCTCTGTCACTTCGAACCAAAGATAGCGGGAAGGTTTTGACAGCGGAATTATCTCCGAGTTATACACTTCGCTCACTCCGTTAGGAAGCCCTGTTAAGGTAGTTTCCTTGTGGGTGCCTGCCTGTGAGATATCCACTGTATTGCCATCAATTTTCTCGACGCCATCAAACCATTCTGCTGGATTATAACTATCACTTGTATATAAGTTGATCGTTTTCCATGAACTATCGTTCGCACGGTTGGTATTAGTCGAACGGAATTTAATAGCGCTGACTTCTTCGCCTAAATCTACTACCAGATAATGTGGCATTTCCACTAGTGAGCTCCACCACGAGTGGAAGAAGGTTGCTATATTTCCGTCTACCAGGTCTTTTATCGGACGGGTAGGAAATGGAGCATTCGTCCATATTTTCTTATAGTCCAGATCTATCTTTACGGGAGTGCCGAAAGTAGGGTTGGCTTTTTCTGCCTGAGCCGTTATTTGGTGGCTGGGCCCTGCCGTATTGCCACGATTGAAGGCTTGTACAGTAAAGTCTATTTCACCGTACTTTTGGAGCAGATTGTCTATTACCAATTCGCTGGCGTATTGGCTGACTTGTTTTCTGTATGACTTTCCTGTGGCTCCGATTGTATATTCTATCTGTACATAATATAAGTTTTCATCGGCAGGGTTGGTCCAGCTCAGGGTAATCTGTCCCGGAGCGGGAGTCGCTTTTAGATTTTCGATGTCGCTGGGTACCGGATAGGAATTTTTGTCATCGCTGCAAGACCAGAGCATGGCTAATCCTCCGATAAGACATATCGTTATAAGTATCTTTTTCATGATCAGATTATTTTTAATAATTGTTATTCATCATTGATTAGTAGCCCGGATTCTGCACCATGTTCGGGTTCTTGCTTACTTCACCTGCCGGAATAGGCATCAGATACTGACGGGGTGCATCGAATGTACGCTTGTCCTGTATCTCCACAATCTTGGCGAAGTCTTCCATTGTCTCGGCAAGGATGTTCAGACCACGTGCCTTGACATTGAAATAAGTTTCTCCCATTTTCCAGCGGCGGATGTCCCAGAAATTATGATTCTCCTGATAAAGCTCGATCATACGTTCCTGTCTGACGATTTTCATCACTCTGCCGTCGGGACCGCATTGGCCGTCATAGCTTGTCAAAGGAACTTTGGCATTTGCCCAGCTTTCCAGTACCGGTTTTAGTCCGGCGCGTTCGCGTACTTTGTCCAGATAAGCCATTCCTTTTTCGGGATATCCTTCTTTACCATATCCTACGCAGGCTTCGGCATAGTTCAGGTAAAGTTCGGCGAGACGTATCACAGGCCATGGATATTCTACCGTTGGTCCGGGGGTACCAACGGTAGCTTGTATCCCTGGGTGTACACCTTTTTTGTTCAGGTATCCTGTTTTGGAGTAGTTCTGAGAGCGTGCCGCAGTGACTATCTTTCCGTCATCGGCTCTGACACCGCAGTTTTCTGTTGCCAGAAATCCGGTCAACCACTTGTCTCCTTCAGAACGCTCAGCACCCCAGAATTTGTGATAAGCATATCTTTTATCGTCTGTACGACATTCATAATAACCGTTCTCAAATGCAACCCACGCATAGAATCGGGGTTCGCGGTTCATGTTCATGTATAATGTTCTTTTTCCCGGTTCGGCATAGGTAGTGCCTTCAGGGATGGTTACGATATCCAGTTTGTTGTTTGTATTGAATTCGGGGTCTTCGTCAATCGGTAATCCATTGACTGTGTAGAAGCGGTCGAGCATGGTAATAGTGGGGGCTATACCATTCCACGAGCCACGTGGGAAGAAAGGTATGGATTTACGTTGAATACCATAAGCACCTGCTTTACGGGTTTCGGGGAAAATGACTTCTTTGTAGTTTTCGCTATCCATGAAAGTCATACGAAGTGTGCGTTCTGTCAGGTTGGTCGGTTCCGGATAAGCATTACTTGTAGTACTGGCTATATAGAGCTCGTGACCGGCTCCTGATGCAGCCTGAATGGCATCCCATGTTGCATCTGCTGCACGTTTGTATTTTTCTTCCGAATAAGTGGTCGACATGAGCTGTTCGCCGTCCGGGTTCTTAAAGTCTGTGTAATCAGGGTTCCCATTGAATAATGGTGAAGCGGCATAAAGCAACATACGTGCTTTTAAGCTTTTGGCAATGACGCTCGTGGCACGCCCATAATCCGAACTATTGCGTGTGGCAGGAAGTCTGGTGGCTGCATCGTCAAGTAAGTCGGCAACCCAGTCGATACATTCATCGTACGGACGACGTCCAAGCATATTCTCTGCGGGAGTGTCGAGTGCCGGAAGTTCTTTTACCAAAATGGTCGGCCCGTAACATTTGATCAGAAGGAGGTGGAAATAGGCGATCAGGAAGTCGGCTTCTGCCGTGTAAAGATCGACTTCCTCCTGGCTGATCTTAGGAACGGAGTGGATATTTTCTTTCAACAAATAGCATTGACGTATTCCCTGAAACAGTGTATTCCAATAACTGATAATTGTATTGCTTGAGTCATAAGAACCTTCAGCGAATTTTACGTAACTTTCGGCAAACGGGCTGATCGTTTCGTCACCGGTAAAGTCCATACATGACTGAACCATGTTTGACTGAGGCAGATATCCGTAGCAGGAATATAAATATCGCAGTGCAGCACGGGGATTGGCAAAGGCATCCTTTTCCGTGGCTGTTTCGTCGGGAACGATATCCAGATAGTTACAGGAAGTATTCAGCCCTGTAATCAATAAGAGGATAAATAGATATAGTGTATTCTTTTTCATATCTTTAAGGTATTATTTGTTGTTAATAGTCATTTGGAATCCAATGTTGAATACGCGCTGGGTCGGATATGAAAGACCACTGCCACCACCCTGTTCAGGATCCCACAGATCGAACGGAGCAAAGGTCATCAGATTAGAACCGCTGATGTATAAACGCATATTCTTATAGGTATATCCGATCTCAGCATTCTTTAATTTCAGGAAGGCACCGTTACGCTCCCAATAGCTGGACAACTTGTTGTTATTGTTATTGGTTTTGCGTGACAAGCGCGGGTAAGTCGCATTGGTGTTTTGATTGTCGGGACTCCAGCGTTCGTCTGCCACCCATGAAAGTACGTTGCGTAGCATACTGTCACCGAAGGGATGGAAATCTTTTACCATGAAGGAGGTTCTGGCTATTCCCTGGAAGAAGAAGGAGAAATCCAGATTCTTCCATTTAATAGAGGGACCGAAGCCATATACAATCTCCGGTACGCCGGGATGTTTTGCCCATACCCAGTCGTCTGTATCTGTCAGGTTATCATCATATCCGTACCAGTCTCTTGAAATATTGATATATTTGATATCTCCCGGAATCACTGCCGCTCCCAATTGTTGTTGGTGGTTGGCAATATCTGCTGCATCAATGAAGAGTCCGTCGGCAATATAAATGGCATTCTTATTGGCACTGACTCCGATTTTTGACTGCCATGGATATTTCGGTGATTCATCATATTGGGTGATTTCATTATGCGCATATGTGAAAGTTCCTTTGAAGCTGACGAACCAGTTTTTGTTGAACTGCTTGTTATAGCTGGCTGCTAATTCAAATCCCTGATTGCGCATAGCTGCCAGGTTGCCGTATACTTTAGTGGTAGCTGTACCCATATATGTCGGAGTGGTCCCTTTCTCCTGGAAGATGTCGCGACGATTTTCGCGAAAGATATCAAAAGTAAGGTCTAAAGAGTGGAACAATTGTAAATCGACTCCAAAATTAATCTTTTCTCCTACCTCCCATGTAATATCTTCATTGGCATAGCGTTGATAAACGGGACCATTGTAGGTTACATTCTGATTGACACCTGTTGTAAATCCTTTGCCGCCCAGGTCAATTTGAGACATGTAGATAAAACGGCTGCCATTAATCTGGTCGTTACCTACCAGACCCCACGAACCGCGTAGCTTCAATTTAGAAACAACGTTTTTCAAAGGTTTGAAGAAAGATTCTTCACTGATGTTATAACCTGCGGCAATGGAGGGGAACAGACCGAAACGGTGTCCTTTGGCAAAATTCTCCGATCCATTGTATCCTACGTTCACTTCAGCCATATACTTTCCGGCATAAGCGTAGGAGGCGCGTGCTGCAAGACCTTGTTTGCGTTGAGGCAATGAACCGATAAAGTTCCCATCGCCCGGTGTGTTGTTTACAAGTTCGTCCTGGCTATAGATTAGCATCGCATTGACGTCATGTTCACCGAATGTACGGCTGTAATTGACCATTCCTTCCAAATAGAAACGGCGGTCGCCGGAATTTGTATTCTTTGCGGTCAGGTTTGTCGTATATTCGTCTCCAATACGGCTTGTTGTGTAGGTGTAGCCACCATTGCCATCGTCTTCGTATCCGGTCAGTGCGAATTTGTTCCACTTCCCTTCACGTTTGTTCTCGGAACTCGACCAGTTCTTGAATGAAGCCAGTGCTTTGAAACTCAGACCTTCGGTGATGAAATCCAACTTCTGGTTAAATTCCAGTGCTGCAATGACTGTGCTTTGGAATCCTTTGTTGTAGCCTGTAGCAGCCTGAGCCACCGGGTTGGTCTGATAGTCGGCGTTGACACGTTCTGTAGCTCCCCATTTAATATAAGGTGTTTCACCGTCATCCGGAAAATATACCGGGAATTCAACAGGTGATGTATTCATGGCATTGGTAAAGATGGCTCCTACTCCCTGGTTAGGAGTAGTCATGTCACGCAACTGTACGTTCAGGCGCAAGGACAACTTAGAAGAATTGCTCAATTTGGCGTTGATGTTATTCTGGAAGTTATAGCGCATGATTTCAATATTGTTATTATAGGAGAAGAAATCCTTTGAACGATTCTTCAACATACCGGATTCGTGGTTGACAGAGATGCTGGAGAAGTAGTCTACACGTTTACCACCGCCACGGATGTTAAAGTTGAACTTTTCGCTATAAGAAGCGTCTTTGAACAATTCGTCATACCAATTTACGTTCGGATAGATATAAGGATTCAATCCGGCACGTGTTCCGTCAATTCTATCTTGGCTGTAAAGCACGTCACCGCTATTGTCATTGTTTACGGCCTCGTTGAAAAGTTCCATGTAAGTGGCACCGTCTACGAATTTAGGGGTACTGGTCGGTTGAGACATTTGTGCTTCCATACGGAAGTTGATAATCGGCTTATCCAGATTCATACCCGATTTGGTGGTTACAATCATCACACCGTTGGCACCACGAGTACCGTACATCGCTGTTGCGGTAGCATCTTTCAGGATAGAGAAACTATCGATAATCTCGGGATCAAGATTATTCAGGTCACTTGAACTTACCTGCACACCATCCAGAATGATTAGTGGATCGGTGACTCCGTTCATGGTCGAAACACCGCGAATCCAAAAGTTGGCGCCATCAGCTCCCGGCTGACCACTTTTCTGGACGGCAATAACACCAGCCAGACGTCCGGCAAATGCAGTAGACAGATTGGTAGAAGGTACCTTTAATTCAGTTGGTTTAATAGATTCAACAGAGCCTACCATACTGGCTTTCTTTTGTCCTGTACCATAAGCTGTGATGACTACTTCTTCCAACTGCTTGGCATCTTCATTCAAATCGATGGATAACACTTTGCGTGAACCGATCTTGATTTCTTTGGGTGTGTATCCTACATAAGAAATGAGAATAACATCCGAAGGAGCAGCCATGATCGTGAACTTTCCGTCAATGTTGGTGATTACTCCTGTAGCAGCCCCTTTGATTTGTACGGAAGCACCGATAATGGATTCACCTGTATTGGCGTCGACTACCACACCTACGATTTCCGACTTTTTCGGTCCCTGACTTTTTTGCTGAACAGTCTCTGCTTTCGCGCTTTTCAAGATAATTTCATTATTCTTGATGACATAGTCAATTCCGCTGTTACTGAATACTTTTCTTAAAACTTCATTAATGTCTCCTTCGCAATCGTAGTCCTTTTTCTCGTCATTGGCGACAACGCCGGACTTGAAGAAGAATGTGTACTGGCTATTTTCTTCGATCAGCTGAATAGCCTGTTGCATGGTGATGGACTGACCCTTGAGAATGATTCTCTTTCCTTGTGCGCCATGAGCGTAAAGAGCCATTGGAAGGAAGCAAATCAATAGAACGGCATATCTGAGTATGCTGTTACTAAAATGCATGTTTTTCATGTTTCTAAAAGGTTAATAGTGAATATATAGATAATTTGTTTTTAATGTATTAATATAATATGATGTCGTTATTTTCTTGTTTCTCTTTTAAATCGAGGCTGATACATATCTTTTCGATGATATTGGTAAGCGGCTCGTCTTTATGTATGGTTCCGTTGAACTTCAGCTTTTTGAGCTTTTCTTCTTTAATTATGATGTTTACATGGTATGAACGGTTGATAAAATCGATGAATTCCTGTAATGGCTTGTTGGTAAAGCGATATTTACTTGAGCGCCAGTCATACTCGTTGATATCTATATGCGTACGTACAATTGATTTGGCTTGGGTATTGTATACGATTCGTTCGTTCGGTTTCATCGGCAGTTCTTGCTGTCCTTCTTCTGCCTGGAATTTGATGGAGCCGGTGAACAGGGTAATTTCTGATTCCATGTGTCCGGCTTTGATGTTGAATTCCGTTCCGGTCACTTCAATACGCGATTCCCGGAAATAAACCCTGAAGGGTGCTCCCTGAGCTTTTTTCACTTTAAAGAAAGCTTCTCCTTTTTCCAGGAAGATTTCTCTGTTGTTCAGGAATGACTTGTGATAGCGAATTTGGGAAGCTGCGTTGAGCCATACTTCCGAACTGTCCGGTAACATGACTGCCAGCTTATCATTCATTGGAGCACTGATATTAATGTCGGATGATGAAATACTGTTGGCAATCCAAAAGCCGATAATGAAGATGGCAACAGTGGCAGCGATGGAATATCCGATACGATAGTATTTCTTGTTTCTCTCTAAAGGCTGTTTTTCGTTCCGGCATCTGACCATAATCTTATTGAGTATGGTGTGCGGGGGAACATGATCTTGTATATGAGCTTTAGGAGCTTTATCCCATTGTTGAGACTGAAAGTTAACCATAGGCTTCTCATTGAGAAGCTGTTCCCTTTCGGAAGTTGTCAGTCTGTCGGCTAACATCTTTTTTATAATATTAATGAGTTCTATTGAATTCACGTCTTTGTATATTAGTGATAATAATCGTTATTGACTTCGGTTACATACTAAATACTCCCCATATTACATTTACCCCTATCGGATATAAAAAAAAATGTGTTTTATTTTTGTATCTTTTAAATAATGTATAGCTTTGTTGTCACTAATATTTGCACAAATATGAACGAAAGAGAAAGAGTATTGGCTATTAAGGGCGGTGATCATCAAGCGTTTATAGATTTGTATAACGAGTATTGGAGTCAGGTTTATGACTTTAGCCGATTGTACATCGCTACAATTGCTGATGCAGAGGAAATTGTTCAGGATGTGTTTGTGAAGTTGTGGGAATCAAGGCATTTACTGAAGGAAGATGAAAATATCAAAGGTTTTCTCTTTATTGTTACCCGAAACATCGTATTTAATAAAAATAAGAAGAGAGTAAATGAGAATCTTTTCAAAACCTCTGTTTTGGTAGCCTATGGAAACGAAGGTTATTATAACTCCACTACTGTGGAGGAAGATTATTGCGCTTCTCAACTAAAAATATTCATTGATCGGTTAATCAATTCACTTCCTGAACAACAAAGAAAGTGTTTCTTGTTGAGCCGTGAAGAAAACCTGAGTTACAAGGAGATAGCCGAGAGGCTTGGTATTAGTCAGAAGACTGTAGAAATACATATGGGTAAGGCCTTGAAATTCTTGAAAGATAAGGTGAAGCGAGGCTGGGAGATTCTATTGTCGCTTCTTTCATTTTAGTTATAAAAATAAGACATTCCTTCTTTCTCATTATTTATATAGTGTCGGAATATACTTATCTTCTTTCTTGCTGTTCTTAGCAGGCTGTTACTTTATCTGTATTTTCAATAGCCTCTTTTCTTTTCAGATAGACTTTCTGAAGTAGTCAGATTATTAATGATGTAATAGAAACTCATGTACTTTTGGCTATAATCAAGTTTGGAGGCTGATAGTAATAAGCTTTGATTCGCAAAAATTATTTAGTAATAAAAATAGTTGGAAAAAAGTTTGGTATAGCAGCTTTTTTTGCACTACATTTATCATTCATCGCTGTTTCAAGTTAGGCGTTTCCATTTGAACAGATAAATCAGACAGCATTCCCCGATCATAGTTATTGTATTTGAAAGCAATGATTAGAATGTAGTTTTCCGATGTGAAATTGCAAGGTAACATAATAAATAAAGCTTTAATTAATTTGGACAAAATGAAAAAAGTACTGTTAACTTTAAGTTTGAGTATCGTTGCGTCGATGGGCAGCTTCGCGCAGAATGAACCTTATAAGAATCCGAAACTTACTCCCGAAGAGCGTGCGGAAGACTTATTAGGGAGATTAACTTTGAAAGAGAAAATAGGATTAATGAAAAATTCTTCTTTTGCGGTAGAACGGTTAGGAGTAGCTCCCTATAATTGGTGGAGTGAGGCTTTGCATGGTGTTGCCCGTAATGGACTGGCTACAGTGTTTCCGATAACTATGGGTATGGCATCTACCTTTGATGATGAAGCAATTGAAAGAGTGTATGTTGCCGTTAGTGATGAAGGACGTGCTAAATTCCACGATGCCCATCGCCGTAATCGCTATGGATATGGAAACGAAGGGCTTACTTTTTGGAATCCGAATGTGAATATTTTCCGTGATCCGCGTTGGGGAAGGGGACAGGAGACTTTCGGCGAAGACCCTTATCTGACTACCCGTATGGGAGTAGCTGTAGTAAAGGGAATGCAGGGGCCGGCAGATGCCGAATATGACAAGGCTCATGCGTGTGTCAAGCATTATGCAGTGCATAGTGGTCCTGAGGCGAAACGTCACTCTTTTGATGTAGAAGACCTCTCTCCCCGTGATCTATGGGAGACTTACCTTCCGGCTTTCAAGGCTTTGGTGCAAGAGGCAGACGTGAAGGAAGTGATGTGCGCTTATCAACGCCTGGAAGGAGAGCCCTGTTGTGGTAGCAACCGGTTGTTAACGCAAATATTGAGGGATGAATGGGGCTATAAACATTTGGTTGTAAGTGATTGCGGTGCTATTGATGATTTCTTTGTGAAAGGCCGCCATGAGACACATAAAGATGCTGCCGATGCCAGTGCTTCTGCTGTGATCAATGGAACTGACCTTGAATGCGGGTCGGTATATTCGCATTTGGAGGAAGCAGTAAAGCAGGGATTAATCACAGAAGAACGTATAGACACAAGTTTGCGTCGTTTGTTGAAAGCCCGGTTTGCTTTGGGCGAGATGGATCCGGATTCTATCGTTCCCTGGAGCAGAATTAGTATAGATACTGTGGATTGTGATTTGCACAAACAGATAGCGTTGGATCTGGCACGTAAATCTATGGTATTGCTTTGCAATAATGGCGTGCTTCCGTTGGCAAAAACAGGGACACGTATCGCAGTGATGGGACCGAATGCGGTTGATTCGGTGATGCAATGGGGAAACTATGAAGGTGTACCCTCACATACATATACTATTTTGGAAGGGATTCGCTGCAAGATAGGCGATGTGCCTTTTGAGAAAGGATGTGAGTTACTGGATAATCGGATTTTTGAATCTTATTTTAATGAGATCTCCAACAATGGGCGTCCCGGTCTGACGGCTACCTACTGGAATAATATGAATTTGAGTGGTGATGTCGCGGCTACAAGTCAGATTACTTCTCCGATTAATCTGAGTAATGGTGGGAATACGGTCTTTGCCACAGGTGTGGGCTTATATAATTTTACTGCTGTTTATGAAGGAACTTTTCGTCCGAAAGAGAGTGGAGCTTATGAGTTGCTGATTGAAGGAGATGATGGCTATCGGGTATATGTGAACGGGGAAAAGGTGATTGACTATTGGGGAGAACATGCCAGTGCTAAAAGAGACTATACACTGAAAGCAATTGCGGGGACAGATTATAAGATCAGAATAGAATATATGCAGGCAGGTGCGGAAGCGTTGCTTAGGTTTGATTTGGGTGTTTATCGTCATATTTCACCTGAGATGGTTGTCGATAGAGTCAAAGAAGCGGATATTGTTATTTTCGCAGGTGGCATTTCGCCGAGTTTGGAAGGCGAAGAAATGTACTCCGTTAACAGTCCCGGTTTTGCTGGCGGCGACCGTACTTCAATTGAACTACCGCAAGTGCAGCGTGATATCCTGAAAGCATTGAAGAAAGCGGGTAAGAAGGTGGTTTTTGTAAACTGCTCTGGTTCGGCGGTCGCATTGGTTCCTGAGATGGAGTCTTGTGATGCTATCTTGCAGGCATGGTATCCCGGGCAGGCTGGCGGACTGGCTGTGGCGGACGTTCTGTTCGGAGATTTTAATCCGAGTGGAAAGCTACCCGTTACTTTTTATAAGAATACGGACCAGTTGCCGGATTTTGAAGATTACAGTATGAAGAACCGTACCTATAGATATATGACGGAAGTTCCTTTGTTTCCCTTTGGATACGGATTGAGTTATACTACTTTCGATATTTCCAAAGGACGTTTGAATAAGAAAACTATATCTGCCGGACAGGATTTGAATTTTAAAGTCAATGTGAAGAATACAGGGAAGTATGATGGAGCTGAAGTTATTCAGGTGTATGTCCGCAAAGTAGATGATGCGGAAGGGCCGATAAAGAGTTTGCGCGCTTTCCGTCGGGTACCGCTGAAGGCGGGAGAGACTTGTGTTGTATCTATTGATCTTTTGCCAACTACATTTGAGTTCTTTGATCCGACTACAAATACTATGCGTATTATGCCCGGAAAATATGAAATCATGTATGGCAATAGTTCGGATATACCTTCGGGGAATAAATTGAGTGTAACACTTCGGTAATAATATTACTCATTAATGGGGGTGTCAAAAGTCAGTAGCAATAGCTTGTGTATTCACCTACCACCTCCCCCTGCGGGTACTCCTCCTTCCCGAAGGAGGAGATTTAAGATACTGCCGACTTTTTTGCCAGCCCCAGTTTCGTTACTTTTGACTTTTTACACTCTCATTTATTTTTCGGGAAATTCAGTCTGGGATTTTAAGGACAGCTGAGTGATCCTTATCCTTTTTTATCGTTCCTGTTTCATATATTGATGTAATGGTGCAGGAAGGGGCTGTGTTGTAATGCTATTACAGACTCAGGCTTTCTCACAGCGGATCAGTACTTTTTGCCCGTTGTTTAAGGTACTGGCAAACAGATAAGTGTCTCCACCTTCCGACAATTTGATTCGTTTACGGAGTTCGGCAACCGTAGCCGGAAAGTTACGTACTGTGATATTTGCTTTTTTCAAGTCTCCGAGACTTTCTTTTAGTTCTTTTTTATTAAGGCTGCACTGACTAATGATGTGGAAAGCCCTGCCGGGAAAGCTCTCGACCAACACATCAGAAGTATAAAGATGACTGTTAGGATGCAGTTTTTTAACAGGAAATGCGGAGGCGATGCTGCGGAAAGCTCCGGCTTTCAGGAGTGAAGCGTTCGGCTCATAGAGATAATTTTCCAGTGTGTCGGTATAGTTGCATTCGCTGCGCTGCTCCTGTTCGCGGGTGAATACGAAATGCTGTTCTTCCTGTGTCCCCTTGGTAGGGAGATTTACGCAATGGATGGATATTTCTTCTACCGATGCTTGTCCGAGTATCAGTAGTAATTCTTTGCATTCATTATTGGCAGATATGATGTGGACTTCCTGTACGTGTTGTAACTCTTTCAGTGCCAATGACAAGTCCAGCATGGGCGAGAGTTTGACCATGACCTGTCCCGCTTTGTTCAGTAAGAGTTCTTCCAGTTCGGCTACATCGGGTTCACAGTCCGAGATGGCAACCGTCTTTCCTCCGTGCTCGTTGCGACGGGCAGGATCGAGGAAGATACAGTCTACCGGAGACATAGCTTGCAGATAACTCACTCCGTCCTCGTTCTTTACGTTGATATGGTTTAGGTTCAGGATGGGAAAGTTGTGTGCTGCTATCTCGCAGAGTTCCTGCTGGCGTTCTACGTAAATGGCGGATTTGAATCTGGTAGCAAGGAAAGCGCAGTCTATTCCGAATCCTCCGGTCAGGTCCGTCAGGGAGTTACCTTTTAAAAGGGTTGCTTTGTAGCGGGCGGTGACTTCTGACGAGCATTGCTCCAGTGACAGGTGCTTCGGGTACCATATATCATCCGTATCTCTCCATGATGGAATCTTTTCGGCGGCAACCTGCCTTCCTGCTATCTGTGTGATGGCGGTCGGCATATCTACGTTCGGGTATTTCCGGGCTTGCAGGGCCAGAGCACGTACATCATCCGTCTGATGTTCGCGGATAAAGAGCTGGGTTTCGGGGGAGATTTGCATCATAGGTTGTTTATATTCGGTGTTATATGGTGGTACTCGTTTATGGTATTACGTTGTATTTCTTCCGGGCTTCTTCCCGGCTGCAGAAGTTGAAATGCCACCATTCGCTGGGCAATGCACGGAATCCGGCGGCTTTCATTACTTTCCTCAATAATATCCGGTTCTGACGTTCTGTTTCGGTGATTTTTCCGTTGCGTATCAGTTCGCCTTCTTCGGTGATGTGCGCTTCTACTCCAAGATGATCGACCTTTGTGCCCATAGGCAACGGTCGCCCCAGCGAGTCCTGAATGCTGATGTCTACCGCCAGGCCGTAATTATGAAGTCCGCCTCCACGGTTGGGATTGGAGACATATCTGTATTTGGAAGTTCCTTTGACCACATCCCACATTTTTCTCTGTACGGACATCGGACGTGCAGCGTCGTAAATAATGAGACTGTAAGATGGATGCAGTGCCTTCAGTGCTTCTTGTGCTTTTAAGAGGGCATACGCCGCATGAGGATGCAGATAGGCTTCGGACAGGTCGTCATAAAGAATTTCTCCGGTGAAGTTATCCGCTTTTGTGTACATTAGGCTGATGGCGATGCTGTTGTCCAGCTCCGCTATATTTATTAGTCCCAGAGAATCCATGTAAAGAGCCATCGGGCTTTTCTGATGTTTTGGAACCAGTGTGCTGGCGGATTCATTTTTTTGCGAGGGGGATGTATAAATAGAATCTGCATCAATGGAGTCCGCATGAGCAAAGGATATACAGTCGGATGCTGTACCTTCGGGGCTTATATCTCCGGGTCCTGCGCATATAGAGTCTGTGCACGTTGTTTCGACCTTTGCAGATGTCTTCGTCTCCTTATGCCCCGGTACACAGGAATACCCTGCCAGCAGAAAGCAAAAGACAAATAAACTATATTTCAGCATCATCATTACTCCTTTGGGTTTTGTGTGCCAAAGATACTTCTTTTTGAATTTAGCACCAATAAAAAGCCTTTTTTACGCTGTTTGTTGGATCTATATATCCTGCGCGTTGGACATATATGCCCTGCGTGTTGGATATATATCCCCTGTACGTTGGACATATATATCCTGTATGTTAGGTTACTATACCCTGCATGAACGGTAACTATACCCTATATGCAAATATAGTCTGAATACCGGCACACCTTCTTCTGTGATTTATCCGGATTTTCAGCGGTTGATACTGACTATTACTTTTTTTAGATTGGCCGTATTCTTCCATATTTCGAGTAGTTGCAGAATACGTTCATCCGTTACTCTGCTGTTATTGACAGACAGCAGTTCCGAATATATTTCCAGCAGCTTCTTCAGTTCCTTGACAGGCTGTTCCGGAAGTTCGGCAATCAGTGATGTAAGTAGCAGCTCCAGTTCCCGGTTGTGTAGTGGGCTGACGTTTATCATTTGCTGTTGTATCAAGTCGGTAAGTCTTTTCAGAGGTCCCCATCCAGTACGTTGGTGCGAACCCAGTATCCTGCCGATACGTGCACTGTCTATACATCCTGTGCTGACACGGTCCGTCCATATTCCGGCGGCATAAGAACGGGAAGTCTTGTCGGCTACCAGCATACAACTCGCTTCCAGCAGATAAGAGGTCTCATGCCATTCGTGCCTTAATTGGTGAAGTGCCTCTATAGTGGCTTGGGTGATACCAACTTCTCTCACTTCATTTAGCATCGGATCATAAATGGCACAGCGGATGCACCATATAAACAATGGTTCCGGTGTATTGGGAGCTAGCCATACAAGGCGGGGCAGATCGTTTTGTATATCGTCATAACGTTCTATCTGTGAATACATTTCCACCAGTAGCGGATGCGGGTCATACGAGTGATAACTCACTCTCTCATCATACTTTCCTTTGTTGACGATGTGGATGTTCTCTCCTTCCGGAACATTGAAACTAAGGGTTGAAGATGTCCAGTTAACCACTTTGTTGTGATAATCAGTATATGAATGAGGCGTTTGGAAAGTCCACCATGAGAAGTTTCCCGTCAGAAATTCGCGTGAGCTTTTGCTATAAGAGAAATCTTTGAATTCAGTATAAACCGTCTCCGGTGATTTGATCAATCCTGCTGTCATCCACCATGAAGGGTGGGCGAAGGGAGCTTGTGGAACTGCATCTTTTGCTCCCATCAAGAAGGAAAACAAATTTTGGTATTCCCCTTCCAATTCCTGAAGGACAGTCGGAAGGTCTTGCGAGGGATAATCATTCAATGCCATCCTCGACAGGGCTATCTGCATATCCATATCGTCCGGCTCGGCATTGGCCTGCTGATATTGTCCGAGTCTTTTTATCAGAACTATGGGGTCAATAAATGCAGGCGTATGCGTAGGAGTGGATAGCATGGGAAGTCGGTTCTCGTTGCTTTCCAAAAGGTCTAATGTCCGGCACAGTAATTGTTTGTGAATAGGAAATTCCGTTCTTTTATTACTCTTCTGGCGGATGGTTATTTTCTGCAGATTGCGATATCTCCACTGACCTTTCTGAAGTTCGTCTTTCTGCACCATTTTCTCGTGCAGGGTGCTCAGTTCTTTTGCTTCTATGGGGAAACGCTTGATTAATAGTTTTGCATAGTCGATAAGGAACGTTGCCATCATAGAATCCGATATTCCGTTGCGTGAACTTCCGCCATTGATAAGTAACTTATAGGCACGTTGAAGAACAGGTGTCCATTGGCTGATATGTTTCGCTTCCAGTTGCTCATTCCATTCTACCAACGCATTCAGGAAAAGGTCGAAGTGGTATAGCTCATTGGAATCTAGTATTTGGCTGGCCAGAAATAGCAGGTCTTCGATGGAAGTAATTTCCTGTATCCGGTTGTCTTCCCGAAGGATGGGTGGCATCGGTTCATAGTCGAAGGAGGCGACATTTGCCTGCTCGTCAAGAGTAGTCAGCAAGACTTTATCGGTAGATAAAGCATCTGAAACATTGTCTTTCAGATAAGCTGCCAACTCTTTTTTAGTGCTGGTCAGCATTGTTTCTGCATAAGCAGAGAGTGCTTCTTTCAATGTGGGCGACTCTGTTTCTCCAAATGTTTGAATCAGTTTCACTATCTTGTTCTGAGTAGACTCGTCGCGACTCATCAACCCTTGTGTGGCAGCGCAACAGATGGCATCATGATATTCTTTTTTCTCTTTCGCCAGTTTGCTGAGAACTCCCAGCGTGTTTTGATGGACAGCTTTTACGTCCGAAGCGAAGAGGACAGCGGTCTGATCCAGAAAATCATCTGTCAGGAACCGGGGATGGCTGCACAGATTCTTCAGAAGACCGAGAATGATATTGATCGGACGGCTATGGGGAGAAGATAGTGCGGCAAACATTTCCGGCTGCAATGTCAGTTGTTCTTCAACGCTGGGATTGAGTGCCGTAAACATACCGGCAAACCAGCTGCACAGGTTCTTGTTAAAGTTCCGGTTGATTGCCAGCAAAGACTCTTTCAGTACACGCATACGGTCTAACTTTCCGTTCTCGGTGAAGTGCTGGAATGTATAATAAGGATATCCTTTGGCCGGATTGGCGTGCCAGTTTTGCCCGCAGTCATATTCAAACAAATACCAGATGTGCTCGTTGATTGTAATATCCCGCTTTTCTAATACGGGGGTAGTGTGGATATAGTTAACCAGATAACCTGCTATCGTCTGCGGAGAGGGGGAAACGGTGAGAATTCCCCTTTCTATCCAGTCCATCAATATCTCATAGTCCATATTGTAGAAGCCTCCGAACTCCTTACCTTCACCTTCAACGAAATAACTGTCCAGCCACGTGGGAATATGCCATGCGGCTATCTCGTTCAGATGCGCTGTGTTTATCCCCCATTCGTGTTTGCGAAATTCCTTGAGGGGAAATATCACAAGGGCGGCAAGATCAATAATGTGATGCTGGCCCGACGTGGCACGCGTACCATATGTCCTTTCTTCCAGCTGGACAAACTTATTATAGTATTCTTCCAACCGGCTGAGGCAGGGAATGAGGCTCTCCCGCTCCTCCTGTGTCAGTTTCTGCAGAAAAGGAATGATCTTCTGCCCTTGCTCTTTTTCTACTATCTCGGTAAGCTGTGTTTCTAGTGCAGTCATGGTTATAATTTTGATTGAAGGATATATGATAACAATATCCGTGTTTATAAATTAGTCTACTTTAAATCAATTAAGATCACCTGAAATGATAAAAAACTGATACCAAGCAATATTACCTATTACTTATTACCTGTTACCTATTACTTATCACCTTTCTAATGCAGTAACTACTTTTTTTAGATTAGCATTCTTTTTCCACATTTCCAGGCGCTCACGGACTTTGTCGTCCGTTACGCAATGGCCGTTCACGCGCAGCACTTCCGCGTAGAGTTCGAGTAACTGTTTTTGTCCGGTGACCGGATTGTCGGGCAATCCGCCGATCAATACAGTGAGTAACTCTTCCAGTTGTTGATTGTGAAAGGCGCTTCGTTTGTATATGCTTTCATACACTTCTGTGGTGAAGCGTTTTAGCGGAACAATGCCCATATTGATAATTCGTGCTACTATTTCTCCTAACCGGTGATTGTCTATTCTGTTGTTAGCGATGCCTTCCACCCATAGTTCCGCAGCGTATGAACGGACGGTTTTGTCAACAAAAAGCAGGCCTCCGCCCAGCAACAGTAAACTCATCTCCCGGAGCGGACAGTGAAAAGACAATAACATACGTAAAGCATTGGCTACACTGCGTTTGCTCTCTTCCTGCGGTGAACCGAAGTCCATGTAGCAGTTAATGATTTGTGCAACCAGTGGTTCCGGTTGGTTGGGGAAGAAGCTGAACAGACGTTCCATATAGTCGGAATCGCCTATATTGTATCTGCTGTTGATGACCAGATGTTCTTGCCAAAGCTGGTGGCTGTTGTGTTCTGCATACTCATGCCACTTGTAGAAATCGAGCTGGAGCAGACGTGTATCTGTTGCATATTGATTTTCTTTCTGTGCCGGTTCTTTCCAGCCATAATTTCCTGTCAGGTAGTTGTGGGGCAGCGTGTTGCAGGAGAAGTTTTTGAATGCTTCAAATTCTGTATCCGGCTCTTTCACCAGTCCGGCTGCAAGCCAGGCAGATGGATGATTGTACGGTGGTTCGGGCTGAGTCTCTTTATCTAATAAAAAGAGACAAAGATGCAGATATTCATTATTTAATAATTGCCGGGCGACAGCAATGGCTTCTTCCTTGTCTTCTAAAGCGCAGCGTGCTATGGCCAACTGAAAGTCCCATGAATAAGGTTTTACATTCGCTTCCTGATAAACGGCGAGCCGTCGTACAAGTTCGGTGCCCTGGATGTATGCCGGGCTATGTGTCGGAGTAGAGAGTAAAGGTAATGAGTCGCCTTTTTGGATTTTACGGATTACTTCCAGCCACAATTGTTTGATAGGTTCAAAACAGGTTCTATTGCTGTAAGTTGGCTGCCAGTCTGCAAGACGCTTGAAAGCACGTTCGTCGTAGGCTCCTCTGTTTGCGTCTATTCCTTTAAGTCTTTCTTCCAGGCGGGTGAAGATCTTGCTTAGAAATCCTTGGTTGGCAGTGTCTTTTTGTGTCCATAAACGTTGATATTCCAGCAGGAAAGTGGCAAGAAAGTTCTCGTATACGGCCCAACTGTTGATAATGATGTTGGCTGCCCGTTGGAATACAGGCTCCATCCGGCTGAAATCTTCTTCATCCAACTGAGGATGGAAGGCGATGAGGGCGGCAATCGCTGTGTCTGTTTCCCAACTTTCATTCATGTCGAACAGGCGGCTGAGCTGGAACAGAAAATCTTCTTTATTGGCAGGAAACGGGATGCGGTTGTCTTCCCGACAAATACGAACCTTTTCTTGGAAGGTTGTTTCGGGAAGGCCGGCTTCTTCCGCAGGCTGCTTCATGAAAGAAACAAGTATATCCTGTACGCTCTGGAACATCTCGGATTGGTAAGATAGCAATGTCTCTTGCAATGTAGAAGAGGATGCGTCTCCGTATTTTGATATAAAGCTGGCAGCTTTCTTTTGCAGGCTTTCATCTTTCTTCAGGAATAGTTGGCAGAGTGGGATGCAACATGCTTCTTTCATTTCGGGGTGCCCGGTAACGATCTGCTCAAAAATGGAATAAATAGTGAGCAATGAGTTTTTGGGGCTGGAAAAGAAAAGAGTAGTCGCACGCTCGATAAACTCCTGATAGTGGAACCCGCCTTCGGAGGCAATCTTTTTTAGTTGTTGTAACATCACATTCACCGGTTTGGTGTATGGAGAGGTGAACACTTGCATGATTTCCTCTTGCAGGGATATGAGTTCTTCCGCCCTTGGCTGCAATTCTTCAAAGAGTCCGGCAAACCAATTTACCATGTCTTTTTTAAAACTTCGGTTGAAGGTGGAAAGTGTTGCTCGCAGAAGCCGGTTTCTGTCCAGATGTCCGTCGAGCGAGAAACGATAGAAAGCGGCGCTAAAGCTTTCATCCCGTGAGGTGGTCCCTTCTTTATAGGCTGTTTGGGCACGGTCATTATGATAACCAATGGATGATTCCTGTTCGAAAAGATACCAAATGTGTTCTTTTAGGGTGATTTCTCTTTTTAACAGTAAATCGCTGTTAAAAGTGTCTTTCCCTTTAGGAAGGGAAGATCTGATACAGATGTAACCGGGCAATATTTGTGCGATACGTTTTGGAGAGAGTTCTTGCATATAGCCCATATCTATCAGCTGCATGAGCTGTTCGTAGGATATATTGAAATTCAAGTAACTTTCCGCATCATTTATATACTCTGCCAGCCAACTGGGAGTATAAAGAGAAAGCAATTTGCAAAGTAAGTTGAAGTCTATGTGGTATCCCAGGTCCATTTCTCGTTTGTTGCCACATACGAACTGTACGGCACCCAGAAAGCGTGCCCGGTGATGATCGCAAAAAGTTTCACTAAACTTGCCTTTTATCCATTGCAGTTCCCGGATGGTGGGTAGGAATTTTCTCCGTTCTTTCACTGAAAGTTCTAACAACCTTTTGATAAAAGGTATCAATATCTTTTCTTCTTTCTCCGGAGTATCCACATAAGTTTTGGATAATTTCTCCAACTCGCGTTTCAGTTCTTCCATTGTACAAGTTTCTTTACTGCCAAAATATGTTTGCAGGCTCCCCGTTCTCCCTGATTGCCGCTAAACCAGGTACAGGTGCAACGTTCTTTTTCACTTTCCCTGTCCAAAATAACCGTATGTCTTACTCCTCCGCTCCCAGCGACACGTGCTTCTGTCCGGTTTCCGTCATTTGATATAATTTCCACTTTCTCTTCTTCCAATAGCTTCTCGGCAGCCATCATACGCGGATTGAGACTCAGGATGCGCTCTGTCTTAAAAGGCAGGCGACGATAAAAGAAACTATTCTCATCCAAGTCGAATCCCAGTAACCCCATAGCTGCCAGTCGTGCGGACAGAGAATCCACCTTATCGAGATCAATGTGCTCCTCAATAGCGAAAAGAGTGGGGTTGAACTGCTGGTTGGCGTAACTGTATTTATCCATCGCTTCTATCCATTTCTCCGGTACGTCTTCAAGCAGAGCGTCCAATGCCGCACCTTCTCCTGAGAATCCGCGCCAACATTCCCTCGACAGGGAAAGGCTGAAACGAACCGGACCGAAATAGAGTTGCCAGATGGTCGATTGCATTGTCGGATGAACAAAGACTCTCAGCTCGTCGGCAAATGGCAACAGGGGTTCGAGCAGGCGCAGACGATGTACTCCTCCGATACAAACGGCATTCAGACTTTTCACCGGTGAAAAGGCCGGTTTTTGTCCGCGCATCACCAAATAATAGTCACATTTCACGGTTCCTTTGGGGAGTGTCTGAAAGAGTTGCAAAGTCTGTATGCGATTGAAAGAATACATCCGTTCGGCAACAGACTGGTAAATCTGTACCGTGGTCAGCCCCTTTATCCATTTTACGGGCAGCGGTACTTTGCGTTCTATTACTTTTTCACCTTTATTGTAAAGCCCTACCTTCTTAGGTCCGACTGACATCACTACTTTTTCTTGTTTGCTGATGCTTCCCAATGCAGAAATCATACCGGCATTGAAGTCAACATTCGTTGTTCCGTTCTCCAGAAACTCTCCGTCGTGTCCATCGGGCAGTACGTCGACTCTGGCATATACGCCTGCACAATTCGAAAATCCTTCGAAGCGTAAACGTTCATTTCCTGCCGTTACAATCGGGTCTTTCAGCATGGAAAGCTGGGCAGGAGTCAGATTAAAACTGGATTGTACTACGTTGGACAACGCAATGAGGCAGCGTGCCGTCATATAAGGTTGTGTCAACTTCCCCCAAAAGAAACAGGGAGCTTCTTTCTTTTCTATTTCACTGTATTTTGCCAGAAATAATTCGTCTTGATCAGACGAACGTTGTAACACAGACGGAGCAGCGTATTGATATGAAATAGTATCGGTCATAGATAAATATATAAGTGCTTGTTGGACATTTCCCAAATATAGAAATTAAATCTCAGAATGGAAACTTGTTGAGTAGTTTACTCTGTTTGTGATGCTGGGATTGTGATTTTATAAAGTGAAATATTTTAGGTTGTTTGCTTCGCTTTTGCGTTTTGAATGCGAAAGTCAATGTTCGCTTTTATGGATTGTTTTTTGTTTCAGTATAAATGATTGTTTATTGTATGTTGCTGATAAATAAAGAGTTATTTAATTATTAAAAATTATTCTTAATAGTTTTAGATAGATCTTTATATCTAAATAAATTATTTTTTATAACTACAATTATATAGATTTTTTATATGTAATGGAGAAATAATATTTTTGCGGTGAAATATTACTTTCACATTAGAGAGAACTAATAAGTGTTATGAAATATAGATTAAGAAAAGGAAGCTGTTTGTGAAAATCGCTCCAATATTGTTTGTTTTGTTTGTGTTATCCCATTTTG